>Ga0114922_10000137_pt1 | contig 67280 bp, 54 predicted proteins | sample AartaG_FD_100975 | JGI IMG/M metagenome (GOLD analysis project Ga0114922, IMG submission 100975) | Deep subsurface microbial communities from Aarhus Bay to uncover new lineages of life (NeLLi) - Aarhus_00045 metaG | ecosystem: Environmental > Aquatic > Marine > Oceanic > Sediment | place...
AAATTGGGTTTGTTTTGCATAAAATGAGCGATTTGTAGTGCGCTCACTACAGTTGTAGAGGGGAAATTAGTGAAAAGTGAGCTAAAGTGCCTAAAGTGAGCTAAAGTTTGATTCTCGATGCTCGTGAGTAGTTCATTGTGCATAGTTCGTAGTTGATTGGTTATTGGCCCTGTGCTACGAGATACTCGATTCTCGTATAGCGTATAGCGTATTTCACGGTTATTCACCATTTCCTTCATTTCGGCCTTCTGCAAAAAAAAGAAGCGCCTCTATAATTGGGCGAATGTGCGCGTTTGATACGAAAAATGGCTTGTTTTTGACAGGATTTACAGGATTAAGTTATTGGTAACAAAGGAGTTAAAAAAAATTTATTTTTTTGGGATTTTGGCGTTAGGTATGTGCGTTTTTGGTTGGAAAAACACGAATTAAACGAATTTTTTAGACGCAGATTACGCTGATTTACGCGGTTTTTTGCCACGAAAAAGCTCAAAATGCACAAAAAAATGACCAAAAAAGCGCTTTATAAGCACGTCTGCTCCTATATAATATGTAGTCATTGAGGGCTCCTTTCGTATAAGGGTTAATATTTACCGAATTATACTTGAGGATGCCCTCTCTTCATATCTTCACATAAATAGCACCGTCTTACAGGCAGCGGAAGACCCCAGTGAGATAACGCTTCGCTATCTCACGGGGCAAGCAGATTAAAGAGAAATTGTTTTTGACGGGGATGGGGCTTTGGGGTCCGCCTGAAGCGGATAAATATTTTGGGGGGGCAAAGAAGAAGGCAACAGGGAATGTTAACCACAGAGTTCACAGATTTAGGATGAAGGAGAAAGAGACGATAAATTTGTTGGCGGGGATTGAGAGAGCTTTTTTTTGTGTATTCAAAACCGCATGGGCAATATACAGAGAGGTGCCTGGTGTTATCGATTCACCTTATGATAAGTACTCTGTTGCGGCCTTTGCTCTCGATATCGGTGCGAAAAATCAGATCGCTTGCTATCATATGTTGGGGGTCATAGATGACGAACAAAATGAAAGCCTGAGAGGGGTACTTAGTCAAGTCCGCGGCAATACCTTCAGTGGCTTTTGACGGAGGGGTTCCGTCTCTGATGTATTTCGCCTCTAGTAGCAGGTCTGCGTCAAGACGAAGATGGTCAGGGACGACCTGTGCGCAAGCAAAGGAGGTCGTGGGATGCTCACTTCGAATATCTTCCTCATGGCTTCGCAGCAAGGGTCCTAACTTGGCGTTTAAGTCAGGCTCGTCTTTAGGCTTATTCTTTGCAAACATTTCACCGATTGCTGGTTCAATAATAGCGGACAATGTCTCTGCGAGCCGAATCGGCTCAGGCTTTAAGTATTCTTTTTCAGAAATCATACCCAGAAGAGAATCTTTATGAATCGGGCCAAAGACATCGTCGTGCAAAGAACGCATCCTTGATAGAGCCTGTTTGACGTGTGTGCCGTGTTGATTGAATAGGGTCCAGACCTTATCTACCCTGTCGGTATCGGATTTGAGGTTCTGTGGCAGGTAGTCAAGAACCTGCGCGAGGTCGGCAAGATATTCATCTTGGAACTTGTCAACGGAGTCTCGCGAGAACGAGATGGCTTGCCTGATATAATCGAGGGCCGTTGTTCGTGCTTCACGGTCGTTTATAGGGTCAGCAATTATGTCGTATGTGTACAAACCTCTGTGATCCCGTTTTTCGGCTCCGACAGAGTATGTAGCAATCCGACGATCAATGCACTGTACACAGCGACCGCAGTGGGTGGCCTCGCCCTCCACGTCGAACGTCCTAGTACAGGATACGGAGCTAGAGATCAGCTCTGGGGAATGAGATTTAATCTTTGCAACTATTTCAGCCTTCGTTTTGAACATATAGGGTAGAACTATCTTGAATTCTGTTTCGCCAATCAATGATAGAAAGGCTGCGATCTTTGCCATAGTTTGTGGATGAGTGGTTCGGCTGGCGCGTGCGTTGACAAGGTCTTCTCTTCGGTGAAGATTGATACTTGTGACGCCATTCTCGTATACGGAGAAGACATTCTGATTGTAGGCTGATGCAATCGCGTAAGCAATACTAGTGTATAGAAACGATCGCGTTCTCTGTGTTTCCTCTCGAGCGCGCACATCTCGTAGGGTGCACTCGAAGCTGTAATGGAGTGCACGCCTAGGATATCGTTGTTTGAGTGCTTGAGCGAGAACGCGTTGTGTTTTGGTGGTCGCAGGTTTTGACTGATGGCTAACGAGGACGACTTTGCTATCTCCAGTGGAAAGAAGGTCAAGTGCTCCGGCGAGAGAGTCAAGGCCACCAGAGAATAGAGTGACCACGACTCCTGTCAGTCCGAGGTCAACTGAGAAACCGGGTCGATCAAAGAGACCTGTCGGAGGAGTTGAGTATCCCGGTTCAAAATGAAATGTGTGCTCAGCATCGCCGGTCAGGAAAGTTAACATGTCCGACAAAGCTTTTGTGACGGTTGGCTGGGTCCAGAACTCGTGGTCTCTAACTCGAATATGAAAGTCGATAAGACGCGACCAGGCGTGGTATTCAAGTGCGTCCTTTGGGCCGCGTGATAAGGACCGGTCTGCCGCGAAGACGTAACCAGCAATCTCCAGAAGATCGAGGATGCGCGGCGGGAGGTGATAGACATCCTGCACAAATCGAGGAAGGCCAATTCGTAAACGTTGACCGGGCTGACCCTCGATGTAGTGAAGACGTAAAGACCCAGTGGTGTCCGGTGGGCCCGTAGCTCCGTTCGCGAGGACGAGATGTCGACGTCGTTCGGTGTTCATTCTGCCGCCTCTCTCTGCATTTCCTCCTGTAGTTTGCCAAAAGCCGTCGCAAGAAAACCTCGGATTTCTGTGTCAGTAGGGCGTGACTCGCGCGCGTGATTGTTGAACCAACCAGCTGCAAAAGATTGCGTTATCTTGGAAGTCTCAAAGGCGTGCCTCGAAACTTCCTCTATGTGAACGTGAAGGCTTTTGGCAAAACTTTCACGGGCTTCAAAGGAGGGCAATTGTGCTGACGCTTCACGTTCCAAGAAATAGCGTAAGTATCGCTCGGTGAAACGCGCGAAGAATGATCTAGCTACTTGGCAAAAGCCTTCAGCGTTGGCAGATTCTGACCATATGTCACTAGCTGAGACACGGGCATCAAAAAGGAGCCCTTGTGCACTGCGAGTCCTTGTCCAGTCAGCGATTGCATCTGCACCCGCACGGCATGCAACTTCAGCGTATTCCTGAGACAGTGCGTGGAGCCTAACCCATTCACTAAGATTCTTAGCAATCCGAGCGGGGGATGGATTTCCATCAAGTCCTGTTTCGGGAGAGCTAAGACCTGTGCTGCGCGGGAGAGCCGCCGTGGCCAGCGATACCAAGTACGCGAAAGCTGCCTGTACTCCACTGTCTCTATGGAGGTTACTGAACCGGACTCGCACATTGTGTAGGGTCCTGTCTGCCAAGTCAGCGACTTTATCAGCGTGTCCTTTGGAAAGTGAAATATCATCGACAATTGTACGCCAGCGTCTCGTACGTGGTAATGAACCTAGTCTTTCATGCCCCATATTAATGGCCCCAAGCTTATCTATGGGCGTTGGACAGATCTAAGATCGGAGTACAGTTTTTATCTCTTTATTTTTGGATATTATGTGCAAAAAAACGGGGAAACAGCAAGAGGAAAAATGCAGAAAAAATAAAAAGAGAAGAATTGATGCGTTAATGAGAAGATGCATGGATGCGAGTAGGTTCATTTAAATCATTGGCCAGATTTCTCCACTCCGCAAAGCTTCGCATTGCTTCGGTCGAAATGACAACACAATGGATTCCTGCTTTCGCAGGAATGACAGAGTGAGATTAATTACATCCGGTGTCCAGATCCTTCACTTCGTTCAGGATGACATAGATAATGTTGGGGCGAGCCCCCCAATTAGGTAGGGGCAGGCCCCACCCTACCGCTTCGGGGACTTGTCAAACCAAAAAAATGCAAAAGCAAAGTGGTGCGAAATATCGCACCCTACTGGGTCCCTGCCCCCTGCCTGAGACTTGCAGGGGCAGGCTAATACATGCAGGGATTCGGGCAGGCCAATTAGTCGGCCCTACCGCTTTTGGTTTTTGGCGGTCCATCGCATCGCTATATACGGGATGAGAAAGCCCACAAACACAAGTATCTTGAGCAGTCCCATCCCGCAGTAATTCATTACATCAAACTCGTGCCTGGTTATGTCAAACATCGCGCTGTGAAAATCATACATCCACGCACCTGCGGCCAAGAACAACACAAACCAAAAGAGTAACAACACAAAGCCATATATGAAGCATCTCAACAGCACACCTTCAACAAACTTCCTGTCCATTTCTATATACCTCCAATTCTGATTATATTGTCGATTGGAACTATTCGTGGCAGCTATTATATCACGAACAGGGATTTACCAAACTATATATTGGTAAACCGCCAAGAAAATTTTATTAAAAAAAGTTGGTGCGAACAGGTGCAAAATCAAGTTGCAAAAAAGACAATCAGCGGGTATCATTGAGTGAGAAATAAAATGACATTTAATTGAGGATAATTCAAATGGTAAATCAAAAACAAATACTTGCAGCCGTTCTTACAGTGCTTCTGACATCCGGGCTGTGCACGATGTTGTGCCCGGCGGAAGAGCAAAAGGTCCAATTGAGGCGTGACTACAACGTCAAGCCGATACCTTTTAACGAGGTCAGCGTCAACGATGATTTCTGGACGCCCCGGCTGGAGACAAGCCGTAAGATTACAATTCCCTATTGCTTCAAGAAATGTGAGGAGACCGGCAGGATAAGAAACTTCGAAAAGGCGGCGGGCCTGATGAAAGGCAAACACGAGGGCATCTACTTCAATGATTCGGACGTTTACAAAGTCATGGAAGGCGCCGCCTATTCGCTGCAGGTACAACCCGATACGATGATGCGGCTGTACCTGGATAAGGTGGTCAAGATAATGGCCGCTGCCCAGTGGGAAGACGGGTATTTGTTTACCTTTTACTCCGTACCCAAGAGGCAGCCTGAAAAACTCTGGACCAACGTCCAGTCGATTCACGAGCAGTACTGCGTCGGGCACATGTACGAAGGCGCCGTCGCCCATTACCAGGTTACCGGTGACAAGCTCTTCCTAAACGTCGCCACCAAAAACGCGGACCTCATTTGCGACGTCTTCGGCGAAGGCAAACGCACCGACCCGCCCGGACATCAGGAAATCGAAATCGGGCTCTGCAAATTGTATCGTGTTACCGGCAACGAAAAGTACCTGGAGCAGGCGAAGTTCTTCCTGGACCAGCGTGGCCGCAAAGGCAACCGTGGGCCAAAGGGGGACCGCGGGCTTTACGGCTCGTACTCGCAGGACCACAAGCCCGTTACGGAGCAGACCAGGGCCCTCGGCCATTCGGTGCGTGCCGCTTACCTGTATACCGGTATGGCCGATGTCGCGGCGCTGACCGGCAATATGGCATACGTCAAGGCGATTGATACTATCTGGAAAGACGTTGTCGATTCCAAGCTCTACATCACGGGTGGTATCGGGGCGGCCGGCGGACATGAGGGTTTCGGCGGCGCCTATGAGCTGCCAAACATGACCGCCTACTGCGAGACCTGTGCCTCGATTGCAAACATCCTCTGGAACCATCGCATGTTCCTGATGCAGGCGCACGCCAAATATATCGATGTTTTGGAGCGTGTGTTGTACAACGCGGCGCTTTCGGGAATTTCGATGAAAGGCGACCGCTTCTTCTATCCGAACCCCCTGGAATCCACCGGTCAGCACGCCCGAAGTCCCTGGTTCGGCTGTGCATGCTGCCCTTCTAATATCGCCCGGTTCATTCCCTCGGTGCCGGGTTACGCCTATGCCTATAAGAACAAGGATGTATATGTGAACCTCTTTATCAGCGGCGAGACCACGATTGAAACCATCAACAACAAGGTCAAACTGACTCAGCAAACCCGGTATCCGTGGAAGGGTTCAGTGAACATCAGCGTCGAGCCGGAAAAAAGTGACACGTTTGCCATTTACGTTCGTGTCCCCGGCTGGGCCCAGAATCAACCCGTGCCCAGCAACCTCTACAAATTCCACAAGGTTATGCGTGAGGAAGCTGCGCTAAAGGTCAATGGCAAGAGAATAAAACTGAACATTCAGAAAGGCTTTGCCTGTATCGAGCGCAAATGGCGGAAAGGCGACGCTATCGAGCTGGACCTGCCGATGCCGGTCCGCCGCGTCATCGCGCACCGAGAAGTTAAAGCCGACCGGGACAGGGTGGCCCTTCAGCGTGGACCCCTCGTTTTCTGCCTCGAATGGCCCGACAACGACGGCAAAGTATTGAACCTGGTGGTCCCGGACGATGCGAAGCTCAAAACCGAATACAGGCCTGAGCTTTTGAATGGTGTCTTAGTGATTACCGGCACGGCGAGGCTGGCCAAACGCACGATGAACGGCGACATCATGCCGGCCGGGAAAAAACAATTCACCGCTATTCCGTATTATGCCTGGGCACATCGTGGCCGGGGCCGAATGACCGTGTGGCCCGCCCGAAAACCACAGGCCGCCCGGCCGGAACCCGCAGACACACTAACATACAGAAGCAAGACAACAGCGTCCTTCGTACACGTCTCTCTCGATGCCATCAAGGACCAGATTCTGCCGCAAAGCTCATCCGACTCGTCGGCGCTGCAGCTCGACTTCTGGCCTCATAAAGGCACAACCGAATGGCTCCAGTTTGAATGGGACGAAAAGCATGAAATCTCCAGCGTTAAAATCTACTGGTTCGACGACACGGGCAGAGGCGCGTGCCATCTGCCAAAATCCTGGAAAGTATTGTATCGCGACTCCGAAGGGAACTTCAAACCGGTAGAAAACAGCACTGCTTACCTCACAGAAAAGGACACCTTCAACAAGGTTTCTTTTGAGCCGGTGAAGACCGACGGCGTCAAAATCGAAATCGTGCTTCAGGGCCAATGGTCGGCCGGCGTGCAGGAAGTGGTGATTGAATAGCTAAAGTTACCGGGGCTCGAAATACAGTAGGCCATAATCCGGTTTGTTTTCAGCGTACATTGTATGCATAAAGAAAATCGCCGTGGCGGATGTAGAACCTGCCGCCGCAGACGACGGGGTGGGCCCAACTGTTACCTTTTCCGCCTTTTGGAATCTCGAACGAGCTAATCAGCTCATACCTATCAGGATTCGGGCGAACAAGCCCTACGGCACGGTTTTCACTTAGCATGTACAGCATCCCGTCTGCATACGTCAGCGAGCCTTTGCCGATGCCCTTTTCCACATACTTTTTCTCGCCGGTTTCCCAGTCCAGGCATATCCACTTGGGGCCGTTGTAGATACAGCTTGATGAATAGATGTAACCATCGATTAACAAGCCGCCACCGTGGTGATTATCGAGCTGGTTTGAACGCCACAGCTCTTCGACGGAGGCCTTGCCGTCTTTGACGTTAATCTTCCACTTGACCGAACCTGCCTTAATAGTGCTGATAAACACTTGGCCGTTGTGAAAGATGGGAGTGAAGACATTCTCATCGGCATACGAAACGTGTTTGACGTGCCACAGAAGTTCGCCGGTGTCGGCATTCACGCCTATCATGCCTTTGAGGGTAAGCGTGATGATAATTCGCAGTCCCTTATACTCAACGACAATCGGAGTGGCATAGCCGGCCCTCTCACCCGTGCTGTCCGCTTTCCAAACAACCGCTCCGGTATTTTTGTTCAGTGCAACCATGCAGGACTGCGGTCCTCCCGGACAACAGATAAGATTATCTCCATCGACCAGCAGCGATTCAGACAGGGCCCAAGTGATATTTTTGCTCTTGAACTTATCGAGGATATTCAGCCCCCAAATCTTCTTTCCTGTTTTGGCTTTAAGGCAGACAACCTCCCCAAGTGGGCTTTCATGGTATAGGCGGTCGCCATCTATAGTTGGGGTCCCGCGAGTACCGGGAAGGTCTCTTGTCCAGCTTTTGCCGTTTTCCACCTGCCACAAAACCTTGCCGTCCATATTCAGAGCGGTGACGACAGTCTCTTTTTCGATGTTACCGGCTGTATAAATCATTCCAGCCGCAATTGATACGGTGGAATATCCGTGGCCTAATCCCTGGCTTCTCCAGAGCAGCTCAGGCCCTTCCTCCGGCCACTTCTTCAAAAGACCTTTTTCAGTGGAAATGTTGTCTCGGTTCGGCCCATGAAATTGGGGCCAGAAGGCTTTTTGTTCAGCAGCGTATGCCGCAGTCGTTACGACAAGACCGCCGACTAATATGATAAAGATACATTTCCGCATTATGGCCTGTAACATGAACATCTGTACCGCTCCTTTCTATCACATTATTTTATCCAGTTTTCGGCAAATTTGGCAAAATCGGCGAAATTGACAATCCCATCATTGTTGAGGTCTTCCGGAATCGACCCTGCCGGGCCAACCCAAAGCCAGCGAGCGGCAATTTTCGCTAAAACCTTAAAGTCATGTGGAGTGCTGACAGAAAAAAACCTGATGGTATCGGTGCCGTAGAAACATCGACCCGTGGTTAACTGGCCGACGACCTGCAATTCCACTATGCCATTATCGGGGACAGCCTCCATCAACTTGGCCTTATCAAAAAAAGCAAGAATGCTTGTCCGCTGAGCACCGCGTCTGCGAGACTGAATAACATATTGGTATATCGCTTCGACACCGCCGGGATAGAGCAGAAGCGGTTGTTCGCTGTCGACCTGGTTGCTGGTAACACCCTCGGGTAAACGAAGCATCGCTAATATTGTTGGTTGCCTGCTGTGTCGGTTTATTACCCGAGGAAATACCCACAACTGCGATTCCACTGGTTCAACGATGGTTATAACAACAGTATCCGGCTCAGAATCATCTATTCCATCATTGACAACCAGCGTTATCACATACTCACCTGGGCATTCACCATCCAACGTGACGGCCGGCGTAGGCCCCTGTGCGGGACTCTCACGGAAAGGCCCGGTCCATGTATATGTTAGAGCCGTGCCGTCGGCATCGCTTGACCTGCTGCCGTCCAATGTGATCTCTGTCCCCTGCTCCCTGACGCATGCACATTCGACAGTCTGGTCATCTCCGGCATCGGCAACCGGAGCCGTGTTCTCCGTTGCAAACGACCAGTCATTTCCATCGACCGCGCTGCAGCAGTTCTTCGCTACCACCTGCCAGTAGTACCTCGTACCTCGCTTCAGCACATCATTCGGCCCAGGAGTCGGGTCGCACATCGGTCCGTCCAGGTCCCGGCAGAGCAGCTCCAGTGCGTTCGGGTCCGTACCAAAGTAAACGTCCCAGGTCGCAGGACACGGCGGACGGTACGCGAACAGGACCGCCAAACCAGGATGCAGACCCGCCTGGTTGCACAGATAGTTCAATCCGCAATCACGGTCCCTCTGAATCCCCACCGTTGCAAACGAACCGGCTTCTAAGCTGGGATCAGCATACAGCAGAAGAATGTCACCATTCTCTTCGAATAGTTGCGCCTGACAGGTCACCCAGTCTTCCGAACCGAAGTAGTCATAGTGGCCCACGTTCTCCCATTGTACAACGAGAATACGATTAGGCTCATCACCAACAACCGCATAGTACACGTTGTCGTCGGCGCCGGGACTCGGATGGAGGTCATCCCAGTAAACCGCTATGAAAGGCTCGACGTCGTAATTAGAGCCGCACGGAATGCAGCAGTTATTAAAACCGAAGTATTTGTCCTCGAAGTAAATCGTTCCATTCGAGCTGACCGCCACCTGATTGTGGTCGCTCCCATAGAGAGGGAAACTAAAAGGCAGCTCGATGCCGAAGTAGTGTTCGTCGTCACCAAGGTTAAGATTGGTCCCCGTTCCAGCAATCTCTATCCAGTCGAAAGCAGGACCATTTGGCTCATCGCTGTCGATGAAGATGTAATCACCGGCATCCGGCCCACCCTTGCTCATCTCGCCCACAAGTGCAGGCACAGCTTCCGGCGCCGCCGACTCTTTCACATCGAGTTCAACACCGCTGGGGCCGTCTAACTCCACGTCCTTGTGCTGTATCAAATCTGAACCTTCTGGTTTAGGCCAGAGCTTAAAATTGCTATCGGTGCCGTTTGCGTCCTGATGCTCCCCACTGCCTGCTTCATCCGTACATCCACTCTCGTCCGGCGCTGTTGTATCCGGAAGCTCTCCCGGAGCCCTGATGTACGTCAGGTTGTCCAGCGCAAACCGTCCTGCCGAAGGATGAGAAAAGGTAATGGCGGCATGCGAGATGGGCGTCGTACTTGTACCGCTGTTCATCCCCTCGATAGTATCAGAACCTATAGGCCCGGCATCAGCCGAAAAACTGCCGAGCAGCCCGCCCGCACTGTCAAAGAAAACCATTGTGGTTGCGTTTGTCTGCGCCTCGTCGTCACTCAGTGCGAAGCCGTAGGAAACACTGAAAACCGGGATGGCAAGGTCAAAGTCGAGCGTCATAATCCCCTCACTTTCCCCCTCGATGCTCGGCTTCTTAATATATGTAGTATAACCTGGCCCTTCATAAGTAACAGTCGCATCATCAGAAGAGAAACCGAATGTTACGTCCTCGATTACCATACCGTCCACGACTGTTCCCGCAGGCACTTCGTCAAAAGTAATCGTCACCGGCGGCAATCCCCCCAGCTTCCATCTCAGCTCGGTATCGACCGGCACGTCAGCCGCGCCGTCGCGCGGCTCCGGATAGAGCGGCTCTCCGGGGAAGATGCAGAACAGCTCGAAGTCATCATCACTTACATCCGAGTATGTTCCGTCGGTCATCTCTATCCTGTAATCCGAGCCTGCGGGCAAGCTTGCGGGTATCTCCCAGGCAAACCTGCCGGTGTCAGGAACATCTTCGGCCAACTGTGAGTAAATCTCTGTCCCTTTGAGCAGATAAATATCAACGACAGGGCCGCCGCCGATAGAGTACCATTGAATAACCTGGGTGGACACCAGTACCCAGCTCTGGCCACCGTTAGGACTTACGACCGTCACCCCCCTTGGCGCAGTTAAGGCATTATACGCATTAAGGCGGCGTCCGGAGATAGTTTTACCGTCTAATGCCGGTATCGCATCGCCCGTCCAGACCATCCTGTCCTTCAGCTCGTCCAGGGACATTGCCTGGTCACCGGATTCCGGCCCAGTCGAACCGGATGCACCCGGCGGACCGGGCAGATTAGCCAGCACAAGTGCCGCTGCTCCCGCCACGTGCGGCGCCGCCATCGATGTCCCACCCCACGAGTCATAGCGTTCGGCGTAGTTGTCGATACATTGAATATGGATATTATCTATTTGGGCACCGAAGTAGTAGTTGTCCTCGTCGTCGGTAATCCAGCGGAACCTCACTTTCATCTCCTCGTTGCAATACGATTCCGTGATTTCAATCTTCCTCAACCGGTCAGTGTCTGTGGAAAAGACCGTATGCCACGTCTCACCGTCCCACACATCAACGTTCAGTTTATCGCCGCGTCCGACTTCGCAGCTGCACTCGAACCCTAAAGTAAGCCCGCGCAGTTGGCGCGTGTCTATCGGAGGCGTCACAATGGAACCGTTACTGCCGGCAAGATAGGGCCGGCTGTTTTCCCAGTCGCCGCGGGCGGCAATATCCTCCGAGGCAGCCGCCGCCTCAACGCCGGCGCTGTTCTCTACTGGAGCACCCGGATGAGGAGGAAACGGCGGTCCCGGAACACTCACTGTGCCCCAGCGGTTCATCGGCCCATCTAACAGCATTTGTGTGCCTTCAAAACCAGGCATCGTAGCGCCCTGAAAATCCTCAAAGAACACGGTTTTGTATTTAGGCAGGCAGCTCAGAATGTTTACTCCCGGCGCTCCAACGTGCACCGACTCAGCGCCGTAGCAGGAAAAGCCGGCTAATGTATCTATATGGCTGGTGGCCGCCACTGAAATCACGTTGGAGAGCTTGTAGCTGGCAGGGTAGAACGGCTCTGCGTCATTGTTCCTCCTCTCATTACCTGCTGCCGCCACGAACAGAACACCGTGGTCGCGGGCGTTAATAATCGCCGCTTTCAGAGACTCTGAGTATCCGTCGCCGCCCCAGCTACAGCTCAGAATCTTAGCGCCGTTATCCACCGCGTAGTTGATGGCCTCGATTGCATCTCCCAGGTTGCCGCCACCGCTCGCACCAATGAATCGAAGCCCCATCAGCTTACATTGCCAGTTGACGCCGGTTACTCCAAGCTCGTTATCGCCGACGGCTCCGATTGTCCCTGCACAGTGTGTCCCATGCCCGTGAGTGTCACTGGGGTCACAATCGGCCTGGAAGAAATCATAGCCATACACATCATCGACATATCCATTCCCGTCGTCGTCGATATTGTTGCCGCCAATCTCTCCGGGATTGACCCACACATTCTCAGCCAAATCCGGGTGCAGGTAGTCGATACCGGTATCAATGACCGCCACTATTACATCTGACGTCTCTGGCACACCTGCAGCCACGTCCCAGGCCTCCGGAGCGTCGATATCTGCGTCTTCTGTTCCACCGGTTTGCCCGATGTTGTTCAGTCCCCACATTTGAGCGAAAAGCGGGTCGTCCGGGACTCCCGCTATACGCACACGGTAATTGGGTTCAACCACTAATATTCGCCGGTCTCTCGCCCGCCAGTTCTCCGCTATTGCGGCCTTTACCGATTTTCCGGGCGGCAGTTTGACCCGAAGCACCCTCTGCCGCCGGGACAAAGCCATACGCCGCACAATTTTCCCACGCACCGCGGCTTCAGCGCCGGCAAAGTCCTCGTCTGCGCCCCGAACACCCTTTCTCTCAACGTCCGCCGACAGTAGTACCAGGACCTCTCCTGGAACATACGCCTCAACATCGGCATAGATGCCGCGCATTCCGGCAGCCGGTTGACCGGCCCGTCCACGTCCGGCTAAACCCTGCGGTGCAACCTTTGCAATCGCACAGGTCACTGCTGCCATTAGTGTTGCCGCACTGATAGCGAACAAGAACTTCGAGTTTCGGACTCTCCTGCAGACCTTCATTTTTTCTCTTTTTTCATCTTTCATCGTGGCGGTCATTCGTACTGCTGGTTCTTATTTTCGGTAATATGTACTCTACAGTGCAATTATTACGTTCAAATTCCGCTTTAAGACCTATAAACTTAAAAAGAAATGTATATTTTCTCCTGTTTTCAGTGCTTTGTTTTTTCATAGGAAACTCTTATGGCTATGGTATTTGCATTGGAAAACGACCACGTTTGTTGTGGAAGAAAGGGCGGCAGGAGGCGAAAAGAAGCCTTCTGGCCACCCTTCTTTAGAAAATAGTATATCTGAATGAGAAAAAAATATCAAGGAAATTACAGCCCTTTATATATTCGGCCTCGGTAATTCAGGAAAAGTAATGGCAAAAGCCGGCCCCGGCTGCAATAAGACAGAACAAAAAACACAAAAAAACACTTTTTCGCACACCCGCGGTTTTGTTCTCGTAAATTTCACTTGACAAAGCGCACGCGTTCAATTATTTAGGCTGTTTTTAGTGTTTGTTCGTTAATATTTTTAGCAGTTTTGGAGACTTGTAGAAGATAGTTGACTATGTTACCCAAAAAGAAAACATGTAAGAGCAAAACACGCATGCGTCGCAGCCATCATCGGCTAAAGGCCACAAACTATGCCCTGTGCCCAAAGTGCGGCCAAGCCAGGCTGCCGCACGCTGCATGCACGAATTGTGGTTATCTCAACCCAAAGATTACCCTGAAGCTCGGAAAAGAAGAAAGCAGCTAAGGATGCGAATCGCAATTGACGCAATGGGAGGCGACAATGCGCCGGATGAAATTATCGCCGGTGCACTGGAATCAATTGGGCTGCTCGGCGAAAATGATGAGCTGATAATTGTCGGACAACAGGAGGTGATAGAACCGCGATTACCCCCTTTGAAGTCGCGGGAAGGGACCATAAGCGTTGTTGATGCGCCCCAGGTCATTGGCATGGACGAACCGCCCGTAGAGAGTCTGAGAAAAAAACGCAAGAGCTCAATTGCCGTTATGGCCAAAATGGCAAAACTCAACCAGGCTGATGCAGTAATCTCAGCCGGTAATACGGGAGCTTGTGTCGCCGCTTTCCAGATGAGGATGAGAAATCTCTCCGGTGTCAATCGGCCGGGCATAGCCGTTGTCTTTCCGACCTTTGAAGGACCTGTGACAATTTGTGACGTCGGCGCAAACATCGCATGCAAGCCGATAAATCTCTACCAATATGGCGCTATGGCAAGGACGTATGCAAAGCATCTACATGGAATTCAAAACCCAAGGGTGGGACTTATGAGCATCGGACAGGAAGACGCAAAGGGCAATGAAGTTATTAAAAAGGCAAGAGAGCTGATAAAATCCGATTCTAATATGAACTTCGTCGGAAACATTGAAGGAAGAGATATCTTCACAGGCGTCTGTGACGTCGCAGTGTGCGATGGCTTCGTCGGAAATGTAATCTTGAAGCTGACCGAAGGGCTTGTCAACGGCCTGTTTAAAGCCATAAAACATGAGCTTTTGGGAGAGAAACTCAGACTCGCTATGAAGTTTAAGCCGGTAGTAGCAAGAATTTACAGGAAGTACGACTATAATGAATATGGCGGTGCTCTGTTATTGGGAATTAACGGAACAGCCCTAATCTGTCACGGTTCAAGCCGAAGCAGAACAATAAAAAATGCCATACTGGCCTCAAAAAAATTCTACACCGAAAAAATAAACGACAAGATAATTGAATATCTGTCACAAATCTCAATAAGGACGGATGATGAATCCCATTAGACATTCCCAAGATAAAAAAATATCTCCTTCCAAACAACAGAACAATAGCAAACATGCAAATATGTCTAACGGGATGAACAAGTCAATTAACGACCGCTCCACTTCCTATCGCGCAGCTATCACTGGTTGTGGCTCATTTGTGCCGGATAAAATATTGACCAATGAAGACCTCGCAAAGATGGTCGACACCACCGACGAATGGATTACCACCCGTACCGGCATCAAAGTTCGGCACATTACTACCGGCAGCGAAACCACCGCTTACCTAGCCACCGAAGCCGCAAAAAAGGCGTTGGCCAAAGCAAATCTTGACCCCGCCGAACTTGAGCTTATTATTGTCGCTACTATTACGCCGGAGATGGTTTTCCCTTCGACCGCATCCTTTGTGCAGCGCTCTCTACACGCCAAAAAAGCATGGGTGTTCGATTTATGTGCCGCTTGCAGCGGTTTTGTATATGGCCTGTCAATCGTCCAGCAGTTCCTGGAGAGTGGACGGTTTAAGAACGCACTCGTAATTGGTGCCGAAACTTTGACTAAGATTACCGACTGGACGGACCGCACAAGCTGTATCCTTTTCGGCGACGGTGCCGGTGCCGTCGTACTTGAGCGGCAAAATACTGGGCGAGGTATTTTATACAGCACTATGTCGTCGGATGGAGAGCGTTGGGAAGCATTGAACTGCCAGGCGTACGGCTCTCGATATCCAGCCGACAAAAAGTTGGACGACCCGAAAAAAATCTATATGCAAATCAAGGGAAGAGAGGTTTATCAGCAGGCCATTCGCCGGATAGTCGAAGCTGTTACCGAGTGTCTCCACGTTTGCGATTTGGGCCTGGACGACATTAAAATGATGATTTCACATCAGATGAATGGAAGGATTATTGAGTCTGCCGCCAGACGCTTGAAATTACCTGATGAAAAAGTCTTTATAAATATCGCCGAGTACGGCAATACATCAGCCGCCTCTGTACCCATCGCCTTCGATGGGTGCGTAAAACAGGGCAAAATCAAGCAGGGTGATATTGTTATTTTCGTCGCCTTTGGCGCCGGGCTAACCTGGGGAGCAAGTGTAATTCAGCTTTAATTACCTTGGTTAGCCGCCGCCGGCACGGCGACATCATACGCAATACGAGATACGAAATATGAAGACCGCTTTTTTATTTCCGGGACAGGGAGCTCAAACGGTAGGAATGGGCGCCGATTTTGCCCGCGATTTCCCAGCAGCCGCCCAGATTTTTGACAAGGCAAATAATATTCTTGGTTTCGATTTGAGCCGAATATGCTTTGAAGGCCCTGCCGATAAGCTGAATACCACAACGATTTCGCAGCCTGCAATTTTTGCAGCTTCCGCTGCCATTTTGGAAGTCCTCAGGACAAATCCTGAAACCAAAACAATAACCGCCGACGTAACAGCAGGCCTTAGCCTGGGCGAATATACCGCCCTCTACGCCGCCGGCGTCATTGGTTTTGAGGATGCTCTTATTCTCGTTCAAAAACGTGGCCAGGCAATGCAGGCCGCAGCCGATGCCACCGAAGGCGCGATGGTCAGTATCATTGGCCTTGATGAAGAAAAAGTCCGCCAACTCTGTACAGAGGCAAGCCAGGGCGAGCTTTTGGCAGCCGTTAATTTCAACTGCCCGGGCCAAATCGTCCTGAGCGGCAGTAAAACTGCCTGCCGCCGCGCTGTGCAGTCGGCAGAAAAATATGGCGCCATAAAAGCTGTACCCCTGGAAGTGGCCGGCGCCTTCCACACCGAGATGATGGCAAGTGCAGCAGATGCCCTCAGCGAAGCGTTGCAACAAACGCGCATATCAGAACCTTCGGATATCAAGACTATTGCCAATATAGATGCCGACTATTACCAGAGCGCAGAAAAAATCCGCCAGGGTCTCACAAAGCAATTGACTTGTCCCATTCTCTGGCAAAAATGTATGGAAAGGCTTTTGGCCGATGGTGTCGAAAAGTTTTACGAGATTGGCCCCGGACGTGTTTTGACCGGCCTTATGAAGAGAATCAATAGAAAAACAAAGGTCGTCAATATAAGCAGTCTGCAAACATTTAACCAATTAACTGGAGATTAAGTAGATGTCGGAAAAAAGACTTTCCGTTGTAACCGGCGCCGCCAGAGGCATAGGCCGTGCCATCGTTCTTGAACTTCTCAAGCAGGGCCGCATCGTCGCCGGCCTCGACATTATCGCTGACCAGCTCGCAGAGCTCGAAACGGTTGTAAAAGAAGCCGGCTTCAGCGTCATCACAAAATGTGTGGATATTACAGATACACCAAAGTTCACCGAGACGCTGGAAGCCCTGGCCGCCGAACACAACGGCATCGGCATCCTGGTCAACAACGCCGGCATCACACGCGACAATCTGCTTCTTCGCATGAGCGACGAGGATTTCGATAAGGTTATCGAAGTCAATCTCCGCGCCGCCTTTGTCGCAGCCCGCACCGCCGCCAGGTCTATGGTCAGGAACAAGTTCGGACGCATCATCAGTATCAGCTCTGTCTCCGGCATTATGGGCAACGCAGGCCAGACTAACTACTCCGCAAGCAAAGCCGGCCTTATAGGTATGACCAAAACGATAGCCCGCGAGCTGGCCAAAAAGAACATAACGGCAAATTGCGTTGCGCCCGGCTTCATCGAGACCGAAATGACGAAAAAATTACCGGAGCTGGTCATAGAAGCTGCCAAGCAGCTTATACCACTGCGAAGGGTCGGCTCTGTTGACGACGTAGCAAAAGCCGTTGCATTTCTCGCAAGCGACGATGCCGCCTACATCACAGGCCAGGTACTACCCGTCGACGGCGGTATGGCTATGTAAAAAACCCATGTCATTGCGAGGCCTGCTTTTTAGACCTCCCCAAGACGCCTGACGGTCGAAGCAATCTCGTCCCCAAATCTGAAATCTGAAATGTGAAATTCTACCCTCACTAATTCACACCTCACGAGAAAAGCGTCATTCTTTCAATCGAAGGAGCTCCACTTTTCGGAATTCAACGGGATGGCTCTCGGACTGAAGGGATATATAGCCTTCGCTCAGCATCTTGTCGCCGTTCTTTATCAGCTTCCTGGCGTCGGCGTCCTTCTCGTCAAGCTGCGGCTTCTCGTACTCCAGCACCACTTGGCCGTTAACGATATGCTTGATGATGGAGTTGCCGTGCACCTCAACTTCCATTGTCACCCACTGGTCACCGTGATAAGTTTTTGAAGCCGATGGGATACAGTGCTGGGTAACGAGTTTGCCGTCCATCACGATATTCGTGCCCGGCGTGCAAACATTGCCCGTTGGACGCTTGTCCCTGCCGTTGCCGCCGAGAAGCTGCACCTCTATGGAAACCGGAAAACTCTGGTCCTTTCTCATGCTTTCGGGCCGCTGACAGTGCATCATTATCCCGCTGTTTCGAAAGGCCCATCCCGGACCTCCCGGACTCTGCTCTCCAACGAACCGGTACTCCAAGCGGAGTTTGTAGTGTGAGAACTTGTCCTTGTAGAAAAGGTGCCCGAATTTCCCGTCGAACTTCTCGTACTCATCGTAACAGACCTTCAGGATTCCATCCTCCACCCGGAACGTGTTTCCATAATTGTCATTCAGCTTGTGGCCGGCTATCTTGACCTTCCAGCCTTCGAGGTTCTTACCGTTGAAGAGTTTAATCCACCGGCCCTTTTTCAATTTGTCCTGCTGCACTGCACAGCCACAAGGCGTGCTCGTAAGAGCCACACACAGGACACACACGACGCTCACAACCAAGGCCGCGTGCCTGTTGAGAAATTGTCTCTTAGTCATTTTCAATTGCTCCTTATTAGTGTATTTGCTGTTTATGTTGAATATAGAATAATCGTCCAGCACGAATAGTGCAACCCAAAACTGACCAACGAACTATAATCACATCCGTCATTATTTGTTTACCACTGCCTATAACGGCGACCCAATGTGATAAGTCATTGCCAGGCCTGCCTTTTAGGCCTCCCCAGTCCGTAAGGACTCCCAAGGAGGACACCTGACGGCGGAAGCAACCTCGTTGCCAAATTTGAAATCTGAAACGTAAAATTGTCTCCACACAAAATCCAACCACAAATTCTCTGTTTTTGATGTTTTTAATATATTTACGTTTTTTGCGTCTTTTCGTGACCAATTAAAATCTGCATCTGACATTTCCTTGTGCCTTAGTGTATTAGTGGAATAAACCCTGTTATCCCGCCTACATAGCCTCTCTGCCCTCTGTGGCCGGAACAAAATCCAAAACCAAGGCCCTAAAAAACTCAAAACCAAGCCCAAAAACCTAAAAACTAATGGTTCTGTCCCAAAAAAATAAAAAAAAATTGTTGACGAACGCTCTTACAGGTATTATTACGTGCCAAAATAGTAAATAATGTCGATAGTCGGCATTTGTTCCTGATAGAAACTGATTGTGAGGTTATGAAATAAATTCCTTTTTGAACAGGGAGGAAAAACAAGTGAGTGCTGATGAGGTAGATGTGCAGGCAATTGAAAGCAAAGTGATTGACATAATAAGTGAGCAGATGGGCGCAGACAAGTCTGAAATAACACGGGAAACCTCATTTATTAACGATTTGAATGCCGACTCGCTGGATACTGTTGAGTTGGTGATGGAGTTTGAGGACGAGTTTGATATGAGTATCCCGGACGAAGAAGCAGAGAAAATCCAGACGGTCGGTGCCGCAATTGATTACATCATCAATGCCACACGTTCCAAGGACCAGCAGTAGCGAATAAATTCAATATGAGCAGACGGCGAGTTGTTATTACAGGTCTGGGGTGTGTCACCGCCCTGGCTGAATCTGCCGATACCCTTTTCACTGCGCTGTGCGAGGGAAAAAGCGGTGTCTCTTCCATAGAATCCTTTGACACCAGCGCATATCCGGTGAGGATCGGCGGAGAGATAAAGAATTTCGACATAACAAAATACGTTGAACAGCGGGAAAGCAAACGGATGGACCGCTTCTCGCAGCTCGCAACGGCTGCGGCCAGCCAGGCTGTCGATGACTCCGCCCTTGATTTTTCCAAAGAGGACGTCTTTCGGGTCGGCGTCATCGTTGGAACAGGAATAGGCGGTATCAAGGAGATTGAAGACCAGCACCTAAGGCTGCTGAGTAAAGGCGTAAGGAAGCTGTCCCCTTTCACCGTCCCAAGGCTTATGGCTAACGCCGCAAGCGGAAATATTGCAATTCGTTACGGACTCCGGGGCCCAAATTTCTCTGTCGTAAGTGCCTGCGCTTCCGGCAGTCACGCCATCGGAGAAGCTTTTTGCAGCATCCTCGCCGACAGAAGTGACATTGTGATAACAGGCGGTTCCGAAGCTGCTCTTACACGGATAGGCTTGGCCTCGTTCTGCGCCGCAAGGTCGCTCAGCACTCGAAACGATAATCCACGCGCGGCTTCAAGACCGTTTGATAAGGACAGAGACGGTTTTGTCCTTTCCGAGGGCGCCGGCGTCCTCATCCTCGAAGAAATCGGCCACGCCCAAAAACGCGGCGCACATATATATGCCGAGCTTCTCGGCTACAGTGCCACCGATGACGGTCATCACATTACAGCCCCCATGCCGAGCGGTGAAGGCGCAGCAATGGCAATGAAGCTCGCACTAACCGATGCCGGCCTCGAACCTCAAAATGTCGACTATATCAATGCTCACGGAACAGGAACCGAGCTAAATGACATCACCGAGAGTGCCGCCATCAAAACTGTTTTTGCCGACCATGCTTATAACTTGCCTATCAGCTCCACCAAAGGCAGCCTCGGCCATTTACTCGGCGCCAGCGGAGCAGTTGAGCTTATAGTATGTGTAAAAGCAATCAACGAATCCACCATCCCACCCACCACAAACTTAGATAACCAGGACGAACGCTGCGACCTGAAGATGGATTTTGTGCCGTTAAAAGCCCGTCAGGCGAATATCAATATCACGATGAGCAACTCTTTCGGCTTCGGCGGCCACAACGCCTGCCTCATCGTCGGAAAGGTGTAGCACATCCGGCATCTTGTTTAGAGACTCTAACAAAATCAAATATGCCTGTTAACAGCGTTTCTGCCAATATTCCATACTGACCATACTGATTCAATTTCTTATCCGATATTAAAACCTGCTGCTGAAAAACCGCTAAACGCGTAATATGCCGGCTCAGTTTTTTTCTTTGACGCAGACGAAGGTTTCGCATATTGTTCGTCTGATGGGAGAATTATACAATGATAGAACGCTAAGAGCTTGAAGAAATGAACATAATCTGGGCTTGTTTATTATTGGCTGGGGGGCTTTTAGTTCTGTGGAAGTCCGCCGACCTGCTGGTCGCAGGAGCCATTGTACTGGCGCAGCACTTAGGCGTCAGCCCGCTTGTCGTCGGGCTAACGATCGTGGCTATGGGTACTTCGGCGCCTGAGGTAGCGGCCAGCATTGCAGCCGCTGCGCGAGGCGCCGGGGACATAGCTGTCGGCAATGTTTTCGGCTCCAACATCGCCAATCTTGCCCTCGTCGGCGGCCTGGCTGCGCTCATTCGGCCAATAAGTATACAAAGGCAAACCATGCGCCGCGAGATACCCGTGATGCTGCTCGTAGCGCTCCTCTTGTGGCCTATCCTCCACAATAAACATCTATGGCGAGGTGAAGGTATCGCACTGCTGGCCGTCTTTACAAGTCTGATTCTGCTCACCGTGCATCTGGCACGCAGAGAAGCAGCCGAAAATAAAACAAACACAGAGGACGCAGAGAAAAATGAAAAAATGGATTCCCGCCTCCGCGGCAATGACATAAAAAACGAAAATGACATAAACGACAACACGAGTGCGAAAGAGCACGAGAGACGCGTCCTGAAGGGCTGTGTGCTGTTTATTGTCATAGGCCTGGCCGGATTGGCATTAGGAGCCGAGATGACCGTCCGTGGGGCCGTGGTAATCGGTAGAAGAATCGGTTTAAGCGAAGCGGTCATCGGCCTCACTTTCGTTGCTATCGGGACCTCTCTGCCGGAGCTTGCAACCTGTGTCGTGGCGTCCATAAAGGCACAGCACGATATCTCCATCGGCAACCTTGTCGGCTCAAACATCTTCAATACGCTGCTGGTTACCGGCACAGCGGGGACCATTTCCTCATTTGAGATCACAAGCCGCCTCGCAGCGGGAAGCGACTACTGGATTATGATTGCCGTCAGTGCCGCCTTCGCTGTGCTTGCGGTGCTCGGAAAGCGCGTTATCAGCCGACTTGCCGGCTCCATCCTGCTCTGCACATACATCGCATATATGATTTATCTATTTTTCTTCAGCGGATAGCTTCTCTTTTTCAGCCGCCCGTTTATCTTTATGACTTTCACAACAGCCAAGTCCCTGTACATAACCTGTTGTTGTCCACAGCCTCACAGCTCTTTTACGAAGATGTTCTTAAACTGGAGTAGGCTTGGTGGTCCGGCCCATTTACCGTTCCGTTTGCCGCCATGGTGCTGGAGAGCTATCGGGCCGGTCGCGGCGATGCCGGGCAGTTGAGCGTTCTTGATGACCGTCTTGCCGTTCAGGACAACCGTTACCCGGTCGCCCCGCATCGTTATCTCGAAGCGGTTCCACTGTCCGACGGGCTTGTCGGCCTGAGTTCGAGGCGTAACGCCGACACGGATATGCGGCGGCTGCCTCGCGTCAGTCCTGTAGCCGTAAAACTCGCCGGAGCCAATCGGCCAGCACCAGATGTTCACCTGGTTCTTGCCGGCACCACGCAGGAAAACCCCCGAATCCGAATCCGGAAACTCCATCCGTATTTCCTTACCCTTGATGTCCCGCGCGTGTGTGCCGTCGGGAAGGATATAGGGGACCCGGGGATTCACAAAAGGTGTTTCCTTTATCCTCCAGTCGATTCTCAGTACGAAATCGCCGAACGCCCCTGCCGACCACAGGTTCTTATCACCCTTCGCCTCGCTTTGGGCATCGTAGTCTATCACGCCGTCAATGATTTTCCAGTGTCCGCCGTCGCCTTTGGGCACCTTCCAGCCTGTTAAGTCCCGGCCGTTAAACAGCGACTTGAACCCCGGAGGCGCTACGTTGTCCACCTCTTTGGCCGGCCTGATAGCAACACGCGGCCGCCCCGCAGCGTTCATTGAAGGGGCCATCTGGAGAACCATTAACAAAATAATCATCCATCCCACAAAACTTCTCGAATTCATTTTTGCCTCCTAAAATCTTTTACCTAACATTCTGAGACGTTCTGTTGTCGAACCAAACAACAACATTGTGATTTCCTATATATACCTGTTTAAGTAAGCATCATTTCCAACAGAATATCAGCTTTGTTGTGAAAACTCAAGCTTTTTGGTAGCGGAAGCGTTCAGCTTATAGCGTGCAGCGCGTCGCGGTTCTCTAATCGTTAACAAGGGACGGAAACGAAGCACGAACAACGAGTCGCGAGCGACGAAAAACCGGCAATGATAAAACCTTTGGGCTGCCGGCAAACGTGGTGGCAAATGCTGACTTGGCATCAAGGGATTGGATGGCGCAGGGCTAACGCCGGCTTATCGCTTCAAGAATTTCACTCTTGGTGGGTTCGAAGGACAGCCTGTCCAACTGCGTAAGAATCGCCTGCCGGCCCGCAGGACTGAAGCACGGATTTGAGATAAGCGCCATCAGCACGTCACGCTTAGAAGGCTCAAACGACAGGTTGTCAAAGACGGCGTTTACCAGATGCTCCTGTGCCGCATCGGACAGCCCGGGTCGCCTTGCAATTCTCTCGTAGGCATCCTTCCTGCTCGGCTCGAAAGAAAGTTTTCCCGCCGCATTTATCTCTTCGATAGTCCCGTCATCGGGAACACAAATCACGCCGGGCATCCGTGGGTGCCTTTTCTGCTCATGGACAATCACCGTACAACCGGTCAGCCAAAACACTGCCGGAACCATCATTGAGTATAAAAGTACCCGTCTCATTTCATTGTTCTCCAAAACAGACTCAATACCCGTTCATAAAGGACGTTGCCGTCACCCCTAAAAGGCACAAAGATGACAGCAGGTAACGGCGGCACCGGCAAAAAAGCCCCCGCTCGCTCACCGGCGCCGACACGCTTAGCCGGCGCATCCGTGCTTTCCCTCGCCGGCAATGATAGAGCAAGTTAGCTTCATCCGGGATTTACCATAAATGCCCGCTCATCTAAGCCTCATTTCCAAAAGAATATCGAATTTGTCTTGAAAAATCAAGCTTTTTGGCTGCGGTGCTCGGCAGGTGCGTTATCAGCCGACTTGCCGGCTCAATCCTGCTCTGCACCTATATTGAATATATGATTTATCTACTTTTCTTCAGCTTGCAGCAAAAACTCCAACCGGTCAACGAGAATTATTTTTACCTAAAAATGAACCATCCGGGCCGATTTTAAGACTAATAGTGTAAAGGAAAGTAATTAGAAAGGAAGGCAATCGAATAACCAAAACAGATAAAACGATGAAAAATAACTGCTATCTAAAGCCGGCCTGGACACATAACGGTTCTATAAGAACTGACCTGCCGTTAACGGTAATCGGCAAAACAGAAAAGAAAAAAATTATTGAAATGTTAAGGCCAGGCCAGCTCTGTTGTGTCGGCAAAGTCTACCTGAAAACCAACAACTGCTTAATAAGAATAAAACAGCAGGTTTTATTTCACAAATAATCATTATGTTAAGGAGATTATGAAATGTGGATTTTAGAAGACATGACAAGGAGAGTGAAAAAGTTTGATATTTTCGACGTAAAACCGGCCCAGGTCGTTGCAATGTTTTTTGCCCTTATCATAGCCAAACTGATACCCGACATAATGGATGTAAGCATCTGGTGGTTCGTGGCGGTACTGGTAATATGCGCAATAAAGCCGTTTTACGTGTTCTGGTTTAAGCAATAACATTTTTTCTTCCGGCTTGATTTTCATTTTGAGAGCGTATAAACTGTTAACAACTCGAGCTGGCGTTACCGGGGGGCCGGGGACGAGCAACGGGCGGCCGGATTTTAACTGAGGGCACTATAAGTGAAAAATAAGGTGATTTTTCTGTTTGTGTTCGTACCTTGGCATTTCCTTTTGACGGTGATTTTGCTTCAGTACTATTGGTTCAATTATAATCCGAATGTCCATACCGGCCTGGGGGCGAAGTTTGCCCATGGTCTTGCCTTTGTGCTGGCCGTGCCGGTTCTTACGCCTTTTATTGTAACAGACCTGGGCGAGTATTGGCCGTTGGCGATTCAAATCTTTACTTTTCTTTTTAACAGTCTTGTATGGTCTGTTGTCGTGTTGGCAGTAATTGCCGGCATCAAGCACATTCGCGGAAAAAAAGGTAAGTCGCAAACACCTTAGCCCGGTCAATCTAATGTCTGAAGCGGAGCAATCGTAATTGCCAGTTGTTGATTAGTTATTTGGTGAGTCTGTCAAATGGACGCCGTATCTTCGATGGCGAGGGGTGAAGTTGGGGAAACGGCGAGATTGGCATTATTCTATTGACGAGCGTTTTGATTTTGTGGATAGTATATATGTTGCGATAGGCGGTTTCGCCGGGCCGTGATGCGCGGCCGTTGGATTAACAAAACCACAAAATGCAAACTCTGCTTCATATTTTAGACCTCTTTGGCGTTGCCGTTTTCGCAATTAGCGGGGCATTGGCCGCAGGCAAAAGGCGAATGGACCTGTTCGGTGTTGTTGTATTAGCATCTGTTACTGCTCTGGGAGGCGGCACGCTCCGGGACATGATTCTGGATGTCGGCCCCGTATTTTGGGTAACAGACCCAATCTACCTCATTGTGGTTGTGGCAGCAGCGGTCGCAACGTTTTTCACGGTTCGACTGTTTAGCCTGCCGCCGATGTTGCTTGCTGTTGCGGATGCTGTCGGATTGGCGGTGTTCACGGTTCTCGGAACTGAAAAAGCATTGTCTGTAGATATGCCCGGCAGCATTGCCGTTGTTATGGGAGTTGTTACTGGCGTCGTGGGTGGTATGATTCGGGACGTGTTATCCGGAGAAATTCCTCTGATTCTGCGCAGAGAGATTTACGCCACGGCTTCGCTGTGTGGTGCACTCGTACTAACACTCGCTATCACCCGAATACAGGTCCGGGAACTGGCTGTTTTCGCATCACTCGTCGTAACGCTCGGCTTACGTCTGTCTGCAATCAAATGGAAGATATCGCTGCCGCTTATGGCTCGGCATAACAATTTACCGAACAATAAAGGAAATGAAACATAACACGCAAGACAACGTCTAAATACCATCGACTGTCGGCGAAATAATACCCGATCCCCCACCCCTAATGCGATAATCTCTACTAACGACTAAATACCATCAACTAACCACTCTCCGCTGCGCTCGTGGTTAGCCGTTAGTCGCAGGGCTGTTACAGTGTGCCGCGTTCTTGATACTGTCCGCGATGCCGTCTTTTGTAAATTGCTGCCATTTTAATTATAAGACTACAATGGACGCTATCAGCGCATAAAAAAATACAGGGCTGGGAGCGGAGGGAGAGGAGAAAGCGAGATAATCCCAACCCTGTAAAAATGCTTACAAGATAATATCAACACTCTCTAAACTATTATACAAGATTTTACCATAAATTGCTCGTATGTAAAGAGGAAAATCCAAAAAAAAATAAATTTTTTTTCTCCCCCCTCAAAAAGCCCCTGCGTTCCCGCCTGACCTGGCTTTTTCCCGCTCCTAACGCGTGTCCAGCCGCGTTTTAATCCCCTACAAATTACTATGCTTTGAACTGTACCGTCAAAAAAATTCTCCGCTTCCGGCCCGAATTAGTGTCAAATTTTTAGCTGATTCGGCTTCGCCCCAAAACGACCGTAACTGATTGCCTAATGGCCTGCCGTGGGGATTCTATTAGTGCCCATAGTCTTTTGTTTCCTTTTCCCGCAAGGTGTAGATAAGGACGACGGTTCCAGCAGCGGCAATAACCAACTGCACTACAAGCAGGCCGAACCTGATATTTTTATAGTCGCGAATGATAATACCGTAGCCGTGTGCCCTGCCGGTAACGGCAGAGCTTTCGGGTGCTCCCTCAACACCCTCTGAGACTACCTGCAACCGCCCTATCGGCGGAAAGATTATCATCAACTGAATAACAATCAGACCGGCCCAAAGCACAATTTCCTGTTTTCGGTTCATAATACAAATAAGCCCGTAGTCACTTTCCTTAATAGTAGCCCAAACTCTCAGGTCTCGTCAAACAAATTCATCGCTCGTGGAACTAAAGGTGTCCGCCTGCACCCTCAGGTGATACATTTTTTTGGTCTTCCTACCCACGTCCTGGCTACGCAGGGGCAGGCGTTTGGATGCTTACAATTGGCCGGTGAGGGCAAGAAGGGTAAAAGCAATTGCATTATTGAGGGCATGCGAAACAGCCGTCACCCAGAAGGCGGTCCAGCGTGACTTAATCCGTGTTAATCGGCTTCCTTTTTCTTCGCGTATTGAGCGACGATTTGCTGCTGAACATTCGGCGGGACCAGCTCATAATGGCTGAGCGACATCGAGTAGCTGCCGCGTCCGCCGGTAACGCTTTTGAGCTGGCTGTTATACTGCGCGACTTCCGCTAACGGCACCTGGGCCTTAATGACAATAATATTTCCAGCCAGCGTGTCCTGCCCGAGCACTCTTCCTCGCTTTGATGCCAGGTCGCCGGCGATATCGCCGACGTTCTCTGCGGGTATCGTAACTTCGATATTGACAATCGGCTCAAGTAAAACCGGTTTTGCGTTTAGCACGCCGTCCTTAAACGCACCCTTGCCCGCCGCCCGAAATGCAACTTCTTTTGAATCGACCGGATGGTGTTTGCCGTCGTAGATCGAGACTGCGATATCTTGCATGGGGAAGCCGGCGATAATACCATTGAGCATTAACTCGTTTATACCCTTGGCGACAGCCGGCTCATACTGGCGGGGAATTGAACCGCCGAAGATGTCCCAACTGAACTGCAGGGGCGGGTCGGAATCACGTTCGGCCGGTTCGACACGGAGATAGACTTCGCCGAATTGTCCTGCGCCGCCGGATTGCTTTTTGTGGCGGTAGTGCCCCTCTGCCTTTGCTGTAATTGTCTCGCGGTAGGGGATCTTCGGCTCCTTTGTGTTTACAGAGAGCTTTGAGCGGTTCTTCATCTTCTCAAGCATTACCCGCAGGTGCAGCTCGCCGAGCCCGCTGGCGACCAGCTCTTTTGTCTGCTGGTCCCGCCTAATCTTAAAGCAGGGGTCTTCCTCACATAATTTATCCAGGGCCGAGCTGATTTTTTGCTCATCACCTCTCGTGGCCGGCTCAAGTGCCAGTGAATACATTGGTTCGGGCACAGGCGGCTGTTCAAAAACTCCACGGACTTTGCCGGTGTGTATAAGGTCGCCGGTTCTGAGCTCATCGACTTTGGCTAAGGTAATAATGTCGCCCGCTATACCGGTATCGGTTTCTTTGTTTTCGCCGCCCTGAGATTTCAGGATGTGGCCCGGGCGGACACTCTTCTTCTCGTCGTTGCGTTGTATGCTGGTGTCCGACTTTATTGTTCCGCTGAAGACCCGGATCGTGGAGTACTTCATATTTGAGCGCGGATCGAAAGTGGTGCGAAAGACCAGTCCGGCCAGCGGGGCGGCGGGGTCGGCTTTTAGTTCTGTTACGGTCTCGCCGTCTTTAAGCGCGACGGGTTTTGCTTCGCCGGGTGCAGGCGTGAATTTTGTAATAATATCGAGAAGCTCGGTTACGCCGACTTCTTTGCGGGCGTTGGTGAAAACTATCGGGACAAGTGTGCCGGCCTTGAGGGCCTCTACGAATACGGAAGCAATTTTTTCGGTTGGGATTTCTTCGCCGCCGAGGTAACTTTCCATCAGGTCATCGTCGGCCTCTATAACGCTTTCGATTAGCTCGGTGTGGGCCTGTCCAACGTCCATCAGGGGTGAATCGCCGGTTTCGTTTTCGATTGCATCGATGACGGACGCCTTGTCGGCGGCGGGAAGATTGGCGCAGCGACATTGCGACCCGAAAGATTCCCGTATGTTTTTGAGCAGGCCGGGCAGGTCGATATTGTCTGCGTCAATTTTGTTGATGACGATGATGCGGGGCATGTTGGCCTCTCCGGTTAGGGCCGAGAGCTTGCGCGTATTTGTCTCTATGCCCGCCGCGGCGCTGATTACGATGATGGCGGTTTCCGCTGCCGATATCGCTTGTATGGCCGGGCCTACGAAGTCCGGTGAGCCAGGCGTGTCGATGATGTTGAGCAGCTTGCCTGCGTGGTTGGCATGGACGACGGCAGAGCCTATAGAGTACTGATGCTCCTTTTCCTCGTCGTAGTAATCGCAGATGCTTGTTTTCTCATCAACGCTTCCGAGCCGATTCGTTGCGCCGGTTTTGTGCAGTATTGCCTCGGCCAGCGAGCTTTTGCCGCTGCCGGCGTGCCCTAAAAGAACAACATTGCGAATATTATTAGTATTAGCCACTTTTGAGCCCCTATAAAAGACTGTTTCTGAAATTTCCGCTAAGATAACTTCAAGACCACGTATAGTACAGCACTTGGCGTATAAAGAACAAGGATTTTTTAGACGGGACAACAGGATTTTTTTGCCACTAAGGCACCAAGACACTTACAAGAGTTAATTATCTGCCACAGAGGACGTAGAGTTTTTTTGTACAGGATTGACGGTGATTTCCAATTGAGGACGGTTTCTCTGCTCGGGTTATTTTACTCTCCTGCTTACCTTGCTCCATGAGGTCGTTATGAGAAAACTTTCCTCCATATTCTCAACCATCCTGACAAACTTGTTCATCGGCACCGCAAATGTCAAAAGATTCTCCGGCACAAACGGACGTGCCGAGACATCGAACATTCCCAGAACTCCCCTCGGCCTGTCGTTGTCCTTCTCCAGATACGGATATTGAACGATGGAGCCGCAGCCGGCCGCGAACGGCGCAAATACCGCGTTCGCTTCGACCTCATCAAAGTTCGCAAGCGTAAACAGTCCCGACAGCACATCCGCAGGCGCGAAAAAGATGACCACCTCAGGCGCATCGGACTCCTCGAGCATGTCCCATCGCTTAAAGACGATAAACTTCGCCGGGGCTTTCGGCGACGGCAGCTTTTCCATCATCTCTTTTACCATCTCCGGCGTCTTTTTATAGCGCTCGCCCTCAAGCTGGCCCTCAATGCCGCACGAGAGAAAATATTCGAAGTTCGGCATGATATCATCGCTGAAGCCCAGATACCTTTTGCCGCCGAAACATCCGATTGATTCGGCCTCGAAGTAAAGAGACGTTCCCCTTACGACCTTTGCCAGGTCGCCCATGATGCACCTGTGGCCGGAGGCCGGCTTGGCCGGCTCGGCTCCTCGTACCTCGTCGGTGTAATAGAAGGTGATGGGAAGCTCCGCCTCATTAAAATACTTCTTCCACTTTTCTATAAATGTTTCTTTGAATTCCATATCCATTCTATATTTTCCTTCAGCAATTCACTAAATACCGGCGACTAACGACTAAATACTATTATTTCCCTTATTTATGGCTTTGAATTTTGTCGTGGCACTCTTTGCAGACGATAAGCTTTCTGTTAATAACATACGGGGTCTCCAGCGATGTTATTACCCTGCCGCACAGGCCGCACTTTTCCACCTTGCCGCTGGCGAGGTTACTTTCTGCGGCGGCCCTTTCCTCGGCCATTTGACGCTGCCGGGGATGCAAAAAGGCACTAAGCGCATCGCCAAAGCTGGTCGAATATATAACACATATTGAAAACGTTATCGCCCAGTACAGCTTAAACACGAACCGGCAAACCACGAAGATTCCCACTATAACGACAACGCCGGCCAATACTTCGAACCGGCTTGCCTTTTCATCGGATATATTCTTCTCGGTAAGCGCACCGGTGCGGTAGGAGGCAAGCAAAATTACGCAGTTGATAATGTTCCATATCGGTAATACGAGGAATACCGGATGCGCACCGGCCGATTTATCTATAATATGTCGGCTCGCAAGTATTCCACAGAAACCATTTGACATGACCACGAAGAAAAGCATCGCATGTTTTTCGATTCCGGTTATCTTCCGCTCCGCGAACACGCGATACAGCGACAGAACAAGGCCCGCTGTAAAAAGCAGTAACAATATGGCAATCCTGGGCCTGGAATAAGGCGAATCCAGAAATTCAAACAATCCGCTTCTCAGCGTTTCGCTGAAGAAGAAGACCAGAAGAAATGACAGGCTCATCATAAACAGCGAAAGTGGGCTGAATATCGGCAGGAAAAAACGCTTTATTCTATCCCGCAGCAATTCCATAGGATTATTATACCATCTTTAAGCCCTTTGGTAAACCCCTAAAATCTCCAACTTCTGTCCTCCGACTTCTGTCCTCTGTCCTCTGTCTTCTGTCCTCTGTCCTCTGTCTTCTGACTTCTGTCCTCTGTCCTCTGTCTTCTGACTTCTGTCCTCTGTCTTCTGTCCTCTGTCTTCTGTCCTCTTCCAAACCGTCCTCCAGCCTGCCCCATGAGATAGCGTAGCGTTATCTCATCGGGGTCAGATAGCGGAGCGTCATCTCATTAGGGTGAGATAACAAAGCGTTATCTAATGGGATGTAATCCGCGATTATTATTCCGCCGGAGCTTCCGCCTTTCCTTTTCTAAATGTCAATGCCACAGCTACAATGTTTACAATAGGTAATCCATAACCTAATAAGCCGATCAGCCACATAGCAAGGCCCTCAAGATGAACCTGGCCGATTGCCGTCACAGAAATAAGGACAGTCAGAAAAGAGGAATTTACAATAATAGCAATAATCCCGAGAACAAAAGCAAGAATTTCAAACTTTTTATGAAATGACAACGCAATAGTAATGAGCGTTATGGGAGGAAACGCAAACATAAATATGAATCCCGCCCAGTCGCGAAGGCTTTCAGCGTGAGCGTCGAGCCTTATCAGGAAAAATATAAGACCAGCTAAGAAAATAGTGTTCAGGACAATAGCAATAATGTTGAGAGCATAAGTTAGGCCCTTCATTATAAATCTCCAAAATTCCCATGAAAGCAGAGAATTTCCCACAGTTTTGCATCCACCTCGCAGCGGCCATAAAATAGCTCAGAACTTGACAATGGTCAAGGGGAAAAAGTGCATAAGAGCATAAGGGCACAAGGCGGAAGACGGAAGGCAGAAGAGAGACGATGGAGGTCAGAAAGTGGAAGGCGGAGGCGATTTATCGAAATATCATGTGGTAGAAGAGGACAATGGCCAGCAGGAGCGACACTGCCGCTACGGCAGATAAAAGCAGGATAGCCATTCGGTAACGCTGGTAAATCTCTTGTTTGAGCACATCTTCTTCGAGTACTACGACGTCGCCGTCTCCCAACTGCTTAAAGACCGAAACGTCAAACCTCTCGCGGGCCCGAATCGGCGGTTTACCATCCCGTATGGCCTCTAAATCCGTCAGCAGCTCCTCAATGTTCGTGTAGCGGTTTTTTTTGTTCTTGGCCATCATAATTTCGATGACTTCGGATATCCCTGCCGACAGTGAGGTGTTTATATGGTCGGGCGGTACGAGCTTTTCCCGCAGGTGCTTTCTCATAACATCCGCGGGGTCGTCCGCCATAAAGGGCACGCGGCCTGTCACCATATGATAGAAGGTTGCGCCGAGGCCGTAGATGTCGGCCCTGCCGTCGATATCGATTTCTCCGCGGATTTGTTCCGGCGCGATATAGTACGGCGTGCCGTAGGCTTTGCCGGCCTCACTTTCCGCAGCCTTGATGTCGGCGGTTTCACGGGCCAGACCCATATCAGCCAGCTTGACCTTGCCGGCCGTGCCTATCATTATATTCTTGGGCTTGACATCGCGGTGGATAAGGCCGCAGGCGTGGGCGTGGGCAAGTGCGTGAGCGACCTGAACGACTATTTCGACTGCCTCTTTTTCCGGAAAGACCTTGCCGGCCGAAAGGTCATCGTATAAAGTCTTGCCCTCAACGTATTCCATCACAAAATAGTTGTACCCCCCTGCCTCGCCGACGTCGAAGGCCTGAACGATATTCGTATGGTTGAGCTTTGCCGCGGCCTGGCCTTCCTTGTAAAACCGCTCTACATATTCGGGATTTTCGCTGAAGCGCTTGGGCAGCACCTTTATCGCCACCATACGATTCAGACTGAGCTGGCGGGCCTTGTACACTATAGCCATGGCGCCGCTGCCGAGCTTGCCAAGTATCTTGTAGCCGGGAATACGGTGGGCAGCGTCCTTGTGCTCTTTTAGGCTGGCCTTTAACCTCTGAGCCTGGTTGTCAGTGATATAGTCTAAGTCGACCATAATATCCCTGAGCATCACAGGATTGACCTTGCGGCGAGATTTCAGCTCATCAAGTGAGGCACGCAGCTCCTCATCAGTGCAGAGACCCTGCTCCACGGCCATCTTGCCGAATACCGTGTCATAGCTTGTTTCCTGCTGCGCCATCAATCACCTCATGGAGCCCAATCCCTCACCCATTCTCAGTATCGCTTAAAAACTAACGCAATAGAGTATATAAAAGAAAACCATTGTCAAAGAAAAACTGTCGTATCCTACTATAAAAAGGGCATCTGCCCGAATTAAAATCGACCTTTTTAGTTTCCGGGTTTAGCCCTTTGTCTAAAACTGCTGTTACATTCCGATGCCCGGTACACTTTTCTTCCAATAAATTCTAAGGCTACAGCTTGTAGCGTAAATCCGGCGGTTGGTCAGTTTTCAGCGTGTACCTGATATGCGAAATTTCATACGGCAAAAACACAGATATCACTAAGAGGTCTTAACACAATGACTGCACATCCGACCCGCTGCTTCGAGAGCAGCAAAGAACCCCGCTGCCTGCGGGCGATAAATAGATTCTTCACTTCGCTCAGAATGACATTTACCATAAACTTTCAACAGAGCATTAGACGCTCTAAGTTTGCACGCCGTATCGTCCTGCGAAACTTGTCATCCATCAGTGTAATATTACCAACAACATATCCGCTGAAATACTCAGTGCCGTCGGCAAAGAAAAAACAGCGATAGTCTTGTTACAGCTCGCCTTCTTATCATTCCTCGTCATCTTCGTCATCATCTTCGTCGTCATCATCTTCGTCATCGGCATCTTCGTCGTCATCGTCGCCGTCATCTTCATCTTCGTCATCATCTTCGTCGTCGGCATCTTCGTCGTCGTCATCATCATCGTCGTCGGCATCTCCGTCTTCGTCGTCGTCGCCGTCTTCGTCATCATCATCGTCGTCGGCATCTTCATCTTCGTCATCGGCGTCGTCCCGGCCCTTGCAGGCTTCCTTTCGCTCTTTGCGTTCCTTCTCGCATTCGCCGTTGTTGTCGTCATCATCATCCTCGTCATCTTCGTCGTCGTCCCGGTCTTTCTTTCGTCGCCTCTGGTCTCTCTCCCGCTCCTCGGCATCGTCGCGTTCGGCGCGTTCTCTTGGCCGGCGGCGTTCTACTCGTTCCTTGCGGTCTCTCTCGCGTTCCTCAACTCTCTCGCGTCCTTCGCGTTGGCCCAAAATCCTTCTTCTTTCTTCGAGCTCTCTTCGTTCGCTAACTTGCCTTCCGCGTTCTTCTCTGAGCGACGGCCTCTGGTTCAACATTATCTTCAATTTCTCGTTCTCGGCGCGGAGTTCATCGAGATGCCTTTCCATCTGCTCCACACGTTCCTTGCGTTCCGCGAGCTCTCTTCGTTCGCGACCTTCCCGCTCACGCTCTCTTCCGACCTCCTGCCTTTCGCGCAACAGCCCCCCCAATTGCTCGTTCCGGACGTGGAGGCCGTGCAGGGCCTTCTCTATTTCCTCGACGCGTTTCATAAGCCTTTCAAGCTCATGTGCCATCCGCTCCAGATGTTCAGCGACGGCTTCTTTGAGGTGCTTTTCCACTTGCTGTAGATGGTCCCCTAACGCTTCCTTGAGTTGTGCCCTAATAGTGTCAAGCTGCATTTCCATCTGCTGTGGTTGATGCGGCGGCAGTAGAAGCGGAGGCATATCCGGGTGACCTTCGGGCCGGGGCATTTTCATCCTGGGCTTCTCGAACTCACCTTTGATAACCCGCTCAAGCTTTTCAGCATGCGCCCAGAGATTTTTGGCCTTTTCCATCTGGCCTTTTTTCTTGGCCTCCTGGGCCAGCTCTTTTAGGTGAACAATTTGTTCCTTGAGCTGGGGCCCCTTTATTTGTTTATCCTGGCTTGCATGGGCCTTAATCTGTTTGGCAATCTTTTTTGCCTTTTCGATGAGCTGGTCTGCCTTGTCGTGTTGCCCTTCTCTTTCGGCGTGCTCAGCGGCCTCTTTGAGCTCCGCGATTTGGGCGCGCATCTTTTCCATTCGCGCAGCCATCTCGGGATGCTCACCTTTACGTTCCAACACTACTCTAACTTCTTTTCGCTCTGTCCTGCGTTCCTCACGCTCTGGACCACGAAGCTCACGCTCTATATTCTTGAGCTTCTCATTGACCTTGCGCAACTCGGCGTTAAGTTCACGTGCCTCATCGTCCTGGTCGTCTCGCAGGCGTTCAATCTGGCGTTTGATGTCACGCGTCAGTTTTTGGAGTTCACGGCGATGCCGGCTAAGCTCAAGACGATGGGCCTCAGCTTCAGGCGGCCGGCGTTTTTCAGTACGCCGCACGGCCTCTATCCGTTTGAGGTACTTCTGTCCCTCTTCGACCACGCAGCCAATTTCTACTTTGTCGCCTTTTTTCAGTTCGCGTGCCGCGTGCATAAAGTCCTCATTGCGAGGTACGAGCACAGTTACGTAGTCGTCGCTCTCGAAAGGCTTGACAACGACAGCGAGATATGCGCGTTCGCCGACCTGACGTTCGACCCGCTTTACAAAGACTCCACGTACAACCGGAGCTTTGGCTGCCAGCAGCATCGGGCTGAATAAGACTGCTGCAAGCAGGGCCAGCACTAAGATTTTGGATTGGTTTTTCATAACATTTTACCTCCATTAAGATTTTTGAACAATCAGGCGCCCACGCCGCTCGCGGGCAATCACCATTATTTACCAAATCCAGCCGGCAAAGTCAATAAAATTATCGGGCGTTTATAGGCTTTCAGGGGTTTTCAGTCATTATTCAGGACAGTCCTTGGGACTCCTTACGGAGGATAACAGGGTTTTTGGCCACGGAGGGCAAAATATAATTGTGTTTTCGCACTCTTGATTCTAATATTGTCGTAAATCTGCCTATGAAAAAGGACATCTGGAGAACAGCAATATGGCGGAATTTCTTATTTTGACGGGAAGGGTGTTTTGGTTATTATGATTTTTATTTGACGTATTTTTTTTTAATTGGATAATACTCTCAAAAATACATTTTTTTTGAGATTAGGGAATATCAATATGAAAACCCAAGAGCAACCGAAAAGCAAACAGTATCTATTCAACGACTTTTCCTTCTCTCCCACTAACAGACATTTATTTATCAACAGAGCGAAGCTATTAGGCCTGATTGAGCAGATGAAACAACAAACAATCCTTTTGTCTCTAAGGAATTCAGTAGTTCATTTAGAAATTAATCTTAGAAACGTCAAAACTGATAAAATCGGTATCCTCAATATCGACTCAAATGGAGATACTATAGAGATTGGGCAGAGGTATTTATTTGATCAACTAAACCAGATTGCAGAATCCCAAACACTCGAGCGGGCTAAATATTATGTTGACCGTCTTGAAAAAGCCCTTACACAAGTTAGAACAAACAAAATTAATGACATAAACCTGAACCGTTGGAAAGAGTATGATGACATTCGAACGGATAGTTTATGGATAATGGATAAACGGGACAGCACCGGCGTTCACACTGCGGGATATTGGGGAAATTTCATTCCACAGATTCCCAATCAAATGCTGAAACGTTACACCAAAAAAGGTGACTGGGTGCTTGATACCTTTGCAGGCTGTGGAACTACTCTTATAGAAAGTCAACGACTCGGAAGAAATGGTATTGGAATAGAACTACAAGAAAAAGTTGCACAAAAAGCCAGAGAGCTAATTTCTTATGAACCTAACAAATATAGCGTTGTTACTGAAATCGTAACTGGTGATAGTATTGAAGTTGATTTCAAAGAAATTCTTGCGAAACATAAACAAAAAACTGTACAGTTTCTGATAATGCACCCCCCCTATTTCGACATTATTAAATTCAGCAACGACCCTCGCGATTTATCAAATGCAAAATCTATCAATGATTTTCTCGTAATGATAAACGAAGTTGTTTGTAAAGCCTCAAAAATTCTCGATAAGGGACGCTATTTGGCACTTGTGATTGGCGACAAATATAGCAAAGGCGAGTGGATACCGCTTGGCTTTCTAACAATGCAGGAAATTCTCAAGAACGGCTTCACTCTTAAAAGCATAATCGTCAAGAACTTTGAGGAAACCTTCGGGAAACACAACCGAAAGGAATTATGCAAAAATGCAGCATAATAAGGACTTAAGATATTCTGAAGCGATTGAACAAGTAATGTTACGCAATGGATATTTTGCGGCACTGAAACTTATTTACAAAGAAATATGGAAGTATAAAGACAAATCAAAAGTAATTGGCAAGACCCCACATATGACAGTTCAAGAACGTGTTCAGAGAGATAAAAGATTTACAAGAATTGGACTGGGAGTTTATGCTTTAACAGAGTATCTTGACAAATTGCCAAAAATTACTCCACCAGAAACTGAATCAGGAAAGAAAGAACATTTACATGCTAAAATTCAAGGGATGTTAATTGAAATAGGTAACAATAGAAATGAAGTTGAAAATACTTATACAAATGATAAAAAATTTATTTTTGATAATAAGACACTTGGAAGCTTGACAACTCTTTCTAAAGTTCACCCTTTTACTTACGAACATGTCATAAATGAAACTGTTAGATTCTTTGATGTCATTTGGTTTAACCAAAGAGGTTACCCATTTAAAATATTTGAAGTAGAACATTCTACAGATTTCAGAAACTCATTCATTAAGTTTATGGAATTACAAGATTTTAGAACGATATTTTGTTGTGTATCTTTTGAAGAAAGAAGAGATAAATTTCAAAGGGAAATAAGAAAGACCGCTTTTGAACCACTAAAGGACAGATGTGAATTTGTCCTTTATGAACAAGTAGAAAATGATTACAAACTTGCTTTAACCGAAACGTATTTGTGATGATTATTGACGGTTACAAAATAACTGCTTTTACAAAACTCAGAGAAGAACTCTGTTTAAGAGTACTTGACATTGTCCAAAGAGAATTTGGCGAAATTGGAAGTTTTCTTATTGAAGACTACGAAGTTTCTTTTCGTGTTTACAGGTGGTATTTTGAAAATGCACCCAAAATAATTACAGAAGACGGGCTAAAATTAAAATTAATTGATAAATTTGATTACTACTTTTCAGTTGCTTACGAAATAATTCTACAAAAAAATGCAAAGTGAGATAAAAACACATTCAATCACCAAACCAAATGCTTTGGAGTTTGATATATAGAAAATTAAAGGGTAATCGCGGCAATACTATGATAAGTATCTATGAATCAGAAAGGTTATGTCAGCTTATTAGGAACAAAAATAACGGGGCTACTCTGGATGTCCAGAATAATCTTTTATGCTTTAATGGCGATAGTCAAGAAATAGAAATTTCTGAAGATACAAAAAGAAATTATGAGGGCAGACAAGAAAACATTAATATCCTACCGAGATTGTTACGCAAATTTGAAGAAAACAAAGCCTTTGAAGTTCATTTGCAAGCATATATAACTAAAAATATCGGTACATCTTCTAATGAAAATATGAATAATCTTATTTTAAATGGTGCAACTTTAGAATGGTTGGGAAATGAAGTATCCTGCAGTGTCGGAATGCAGAAAATAGATGTTTTACTGTCCGCTACACAAAATGAGCAAAAAACCTTGATACCCATCGAACTTAAATGTGTGCCTGCTGATGAAAGTAATCTGAAACAGTTCCAAAGGTATATCGAGTGGTTGAGGCAATATTATATACCAAATCGCCCTTGTGATATACAGCCTATATTGTTAACGAGAAAATCTAATAATCTCACCGATAGTCTCATAAACTTAATCAAGGACTTTAATGAAGATAATAAACACGATTGTAAAAATCTTAAATTTATAGTATTCGATGTGAGAAGCGATGACCTTCATTTCGAGGAACTGAAATTTGGGAGGTAATTAAAGGTGTCCGCCTGCCCCGCACTTACAGGGTTAGTGCGGGGGTACTTTTTTATCTTCAGGCAGTGGCAAACTTCGCGGGGATGACCAAAAAAAGTTCGTTTTTGGTCATTTTTTTGTCCCTTTTGTGCATTTTGAGCCTTTTTGTGACCAATAAAACACACTTTTCGCCCATTTTGTTGGTTTAATCCTTTATGCTCTTATGCCCTTGTGCTCTTGTGCTCTTGTGCTCTTATGCACTTATACCTTCGTGCCGAAGCCTGTCCGGCGAAGCTGGCATCGCCCAGCGAAGACGGATGCCTTCTGTCATCTAATGTCGCGTTAAAATAGGTAAAATGCGCGACCAAAAGCAGCCATAGTTAAAACTAAAAAGCGGAAAAAATAAAAAATTTTTAACTCCTTTGTTACCAATAACTTAATCCTGTAAATCCTGTCAAAATAACACAAATTTTCGCATCAAACGCGCACATCCGTGCATTTATAGAGGCGCTTCTTTTTTGTGTAGCCCTCATTTCGGGACCGTCCTCCCGAAGCTCTTGTTTTGAACATTTGAAATTAGGATTTTGATATTGTTTAGGATTTAGATATTAGGATTTAGGATTTAAGAACTACCCGATAACTCCTTACCCAATATGATGATACAGTCAAAAACAAATAATCATTTATCAATTATCAATAATCATTGTGCCCTTGGCACCACCTCTACAACTGTAGTGAGCGCACTACAAATCGCTCATTTTATGCAAAACAAACCCAATTTCCAAAAAGCCCAAATGAACGTAAATATCGTATTATCAAGGGATTACGAAGATAAGACACTTGGTGAACGTGGGAAAAACAAACCCAATTCAAAGCCAATACAAACCCAATCAAACCCAATTAAAGCCAATAAAATGCCAAAACAAACCCAATACAAACCCAAAACAAACCCAATCAAACCCAATTTCACATTGCAAATTTCAGCCAAGTTAGAAAGTAAACAAGGCTTATGCGCCTTACTTCTAACGGGGCAAGGCCGAGGAGTAAGATGGCGGCGGGTTCGGAGTTCAGCTACAACTGTGCTCCATTGCGTTTCTCAAAGCGGCCTGGAACAAACGAGCACGTTACAGCATTGGGTCCCAGGGCGGAAGGAGAATAGCCGGCTCATCTTTAATTTTCAGAATCTCTTTGGGCACGTACTTTTTGTGCACGATGATGTTATAAACGTGCAGGTCAAACCAGTCGTCATACATTGTCCAGTAGCCTTTGCTGCCTTTATCGGAGCCCCAACTGTTCTCGACCCACCACTTGACCGGCTTTGCGTCCTCAAGGTCAACGCCGATAAGCGCCATTCCATGATTGCGCACACTGCCACGATACAAGGCCCGTTCAGCCTTTGTCAGGCTGATTTCAATATTATAGATGGATTGATAATCATACAGGCCGTCAGCCATAATTCCATGTTCGCTGCTCTGGTCGTAACTGACGTCCGCGGCAAACAGCATCGGCGTCCCATCGGTGATGGAACGGATCGCGATATTCTTAAGTGTTTCGATGTCCACATTCACATAACTGATATCATGCCCATCGTAAAGATTTCGAGACATGCGTATCCGGTAATGTTTGTCGTAGTCCCTTGTCGTGTCGTTGAAAATATTTACATAGTCATTAAGATTTACGCCGACGAACTCGGCGAAAAAGCGTTTCGGCGTTGTAGTGATTTCGAGGGTTTCGTCACTATCAATAGTATCTTCCTTGTTGTCTTCGTCCCCATTGTTTTTCTTGTCCTCGTCTTTGTCTTCGGAGGAATCTTTCGTCTGGTATCTGAAGCTAAATTGTTTGGGCGGCTCGCTCAGGTTCATCACAAGAATGCGATATACTTCGGCAAGCATCTTTTCCTTTGCCCTGTTCAGCTCCAGAATGCTTTTGCCGGCCCGGTGCATTTTATGGAGTTTGACCGCATCAGAACGAAGTTTCTGGTAGAGCACATTATTCATCGTTCTCGTATTGTCCGAGCTGTTCGTTTCCGGCATGACCTCTTTTGGAACAAGGCCATATTTATTTATAAGGTCGGCAAAATTCTCCCAGTACCCGCCGTCACCGGGTTCTCCACGGAGTATAATTACCATCTTCCTGTCCATCAGGTCCATGCCCCGAAAATCTATCATATACTGAAGGAAGGTGTTTGCCTTTTCCATCTTGTCCCAGAAGGCCAAATAAATCTGTGAAAATTCAAATTCTTTGAGCTGATGTTTTGCGATGACTGCCGGCCTCAGGGAATTGAGTCCGGCAAACAACCAGCATCGGCCGCTGGATTTCTGGTTCGTAATGCCTTTGACTTTGACCTTGTTACTGAAGAATTCATTGTGTTGCCGAAGGATGTCCCTGTTCAGGGCCAGGTTTTTGACGTTGTTGTTTGTTATAGAGTTGTACATCGCCCGGATGTGAGGGGCCATTTCAAAATCCGACTGGATTTGCTCGATAAGCTTCGGTGAAAGGGCGCCATCTCCGCCATAAACCGAAACCGCAGCAAAAGAGAGCGCGAATATGGACAACCATAAAAACTTAATATTCAACGTGGATTTCATTTCTTTTTCCCTTCATTGTAATGTGCTTTGGATATTTTCGGGATTTTACCTTTATCCCTGCTCAGTTACGCCGTTTATTTTCATTCAATATACTAAACCCGGCTTAACAAATCCAGCCAAAAAAGTACGGTCAAAATAATGTTTTCTCGATATCACCAAATACGAAATATGACAATTTCTCTTTGGCGCAGCGGATTGATTTTGTTAGATTGGTCCTGTTAATAAGGAAACTAAAATTTTTTTGCAGGAGGTCAAGTAATGGCTAAAGCAAATATCCGGTTTTACACGGCTTTGTTCCTATCGCTGGTGGTGTTAGCGGGATGCGGGCCGACGGCGTTTCGAATAGAATCCGTGCCTACCCGTCAACAGCTTGAAGAGACCCAAATACAGCGAGATAAAGGTTTGTTTGTCCCTGATAAGATAGCTGTCATTGATGTTGACGGTTTGCTTATTAACAGACGCAAGCGCGGATTTATGCGAGAGGGAGATAATCCGGTGAGTCTGTTCGTCGAAAAACTGGACAAGGCCGCGGAGGACCGACGTGTCAAGGCGGTAGTGCTTCGTTTAAATTCACCGGGCGGGACGGTTGCGGCAAGCGATATTATGTATCATAGTCTGCGAGAGTTTAAGCGAGAGACAGGAAAGCCCGTCGTGGCTTGCATCCTTGGATTAGGGTGCAGCGGGGCGTATTACTTAGCGTGCGGCAGTGACGGAATTGTGGCCCAGCCGGGCAGTGTCACCGGCAGTATCGGGACCATTATGCAGACGTTCAGCGTGGCAGGGACGATGGAAAAAATCGGAGTTAAAGCAGTGGCCATCAAGAGTGGGGAATTAAAGGATTTAGGGTCACCGCTTCACGATTTGCGAGCTGAAGAACGCAAAGTACTTGAAGGAATTATCAGTCAGTTTTTCGAGCAATTCCTGACGGTTGTACAGAAAGGTCGCAAAAAAATTCCAGAGCGTAAACTACGAGGGCTGGCAGATGGACGAGTGTTCACGGCCCAAGAAGCTTTGCAAGAAAAACTGATAGACAAAATTGGTTATCCGGAAGATGGAATCGAATGGGCCAAAGAGCTTACCGGGGTCCAGAAAGCACGTGTGGTTATCTATCACCGCCCGTTAGGTCATAAAGCGAATGTGTACAGCTCGGCAATGAGTGACGACGGCGTTGTTGGGGCTTTGATAAATGTGGAACTACCAGACTGGCTGAGTTCCAATGGGGCGCAGTTTTTATATCTGTGGCAGCCATTTGTGGAATGAGAACTGGGCTTTCTGAAAATATGCTATCTGACAGCTTTCAGGACGAGGTCGGCAAAAATCCCTCTGAGAGCTACTCTGGGAGATTCTGTGGGCAGGTTTAACAGCGTTTCCCCAACAGCACCGCACCGATGCCCCGTTAGAAGTCTACTCAGGGAATTTGCGCTTCACTTCTACCGGGGCAAGCCGAGTAGTAAGGGCGTGGTGCTGCTCTTCACAACAGTGCGGTGCTGAAGTATCTCTCTGCCCTGTCGGGCAGGACGGTGGCGATATTGCCTTTTATTCGTGAGCTAAGCTGCCGTGCCGCCCAGACATTTGCCCCGGAAGATATGCCGACCAGCATCCCATAGTCTCTGCCCAACTGCCTTGTGGTCTCAATCGCGTCTTCATCAGTAACCTCAACTACATCGTCAACCAAAGACACATCGAGAATGGTAGGAACAAAACCATCGCCGATGCCCTGTATCTGATGCAGTCCAGGCTCATGTCCAAGCAGTGCGGAAACATCCTTCGGCTCAACAGCCATAATTTTAACGTCCGGCTTGTGCTCTTTGAGAAATTTGCCTACCCCCTGTAGTGTTCCGCCGCTGCCGACGCCGGCAACGAAACAGTCGATATCGCCGGTCATCTGCCGCCACATTTCCGGCGCCGTCTGCTCATAATGGATACGCGGATTATCAGGATTCTCGAATTGCTGTGGAACAAAAATTCGGCTGTCCTGTGCTGCCATTTCCTTCACTCTCTCTACAGCCCCTTTAATGCCGTCATCGCTTGGCGTCATCACAAGTTCGGCCCCTAATGCCCGTATCAGCTTTTTACGTTCTACACTCATATTTTCCGGCATAACAATCCGGACCTGGTATCCTTTTAGTCTGCCGACCAGTGCGACACCGATGCCGGTATTGCCTGAAGTTGGTTCTACGATTATCGAGTCGGGCTTTAGCCTGCCGTCCCGTTCGGCGCCTTCCAGCATTGACAGCGCGACGCGGTCCTTTATACTTCCGCCGGGGTTTAAAAATTCAGCTTTGACGAAAATATTCTCGCCTTTCAAGCGAATCAACGGCGTATTCCCAATCAAATCCAGAATATTATCTGTTAGCATATTGTTTCCTTTTTAGTTTTTTAAGAGCCTGATACAAACAAAATAACAATTTCCAAAACAAGAATCGATTTGCTTTTCATCTTCTCCTTTCAAAAAAGGTGCTTTTTAAAGCCCTTATAAAAGGGCACCGCTATATCGTGCCGTTTTAAGGCCCACAAGCTGTTGGCAGGAGTAGCGAGCGGCGCCCTTTATCAAGACTAAAGAAATATGGACTTATTGCTTTATAGATCACAATCCGTTTTCCTTGCATAACTTTTCTCCAGCGGTGAAAGCAGAATAATTATATTGCTCTATACGGAAAAAGTCAAGGGAAAATGGTAAAAAAATTGAGACTGTATTAACTTTAGAGAGCAAATAATACTTAATGTCTTTGAATATAATGAGTTACGCAAGGGTCAAGTTGACGAATCGCAGCTTCCGACCTATGGTTGTGGCAAATTCAAACGTCTAATTTGGATTTTGCCACGATTTAGCTGCAAACGATAATTGGCCACCAAGCAGCATAATGTGTAATCTTGCTACAGTCTTAAAAAATTTGCCTATTTACAAACTATCAGATAGACTTATATGTTACGCAAAAAGTGTAAGTCAAATAGGTCGGCTATTATAGACCTTTTGTTGAAAGAACAGCTATAAATGGTAAAGAACAAGAAAAAAACGTCGGTTCTGTGGTCTGAAGAGGAAGTCAAGCTGCTCAGGAGACTTTTCCCAAGTGGAAGAGCAATGGAAATAGCTGAGCAAACTGGACGGTCTTTGGCAGCAGTGAAACAAAAAGCATGCGTCAAAGGGATTAAAACAGAGAAAGACCGTCCATGGTCAGACAATGAAGTCGAACTGCTCAAAAAGCTTTATAAGAAATTAAAAGCACGGGAAATCGCAGAACAACTCGGAAGGACGATAGGTGCATTGAGAGAAAAAGCCCGGAGATTAGGGCTACAAAAAAAGTCATTTATTCTCTGGTCAAGTAAAGAGCTCGATATTCTCAAAAGACTATATTTCACTGAGAATTCGCAGCTCATAGCGGAGAAAATTGGACGGTCTATTGGTGCAGTTCGCTGTAAAGCGAATAAGATTGGCCTTAAAAAACAAAATGCACGGGTTCGCTGGTCAAAGCAGGAGGACACCCTGCTCAGAAAACTGTTCCCGGATAACACTGTGCGGGAGATAGCAGGCCAAATCGGGCGGTCTGTCTCGGGGGTAACAGGCAGAGCATACGCATTAAGGCTTAAAAAAGAAGGCCTTTACCCTGTCTGGTCGAAGAAAGAGCTGAACCTGCTGAAGAAACTATATCCGAGTAGAACGGCACAGGAAATAGCCGACCAAATCGGACGAGCTGTCTATGCCACAAGAGTGAGACTAGCCAAATTGGGCCTTAAGAAAAGAAAATCAAAGACCAAGAGCTAAAGGTCCTGACGGCCGCGCTGCACAGGGGTACAAGAAAAAAAAGAGGAGCGGATTGATTAGGTTATCGGGTAATCAGGAAGTCAGGTTGCAGGATACCAGGAATCAGGGGACGGCAGAAGACAGATAACGGAGGACAGAGAACAAACGACGTAAGAGGAAATGGACGGCTTTACAGGTGTTCTGAACGGTTGTTTCGGTTTCCTTAAGTAACTGGCGGGAGCCTACGATAAGCAGAACCTGTGAGAATGGACTTGAGACTGTTGCAATGCGGATAAGATTCTGGTATTTTTATGGTGTTGTCAGGGATGAGCGCGCAGCCAAGAATTTAATCCGGGAAAAGTCGGTTAAGAATATTTTACAGTGGTCCGTAACATGATAAATGCGTTGTGGTTACTGGAATTTGCTCCGAGCCATCCCCAAGGACATTCGGCTGCGCTCAGTCGAAGCCCTGCGTTTGAGGCTGCCGCTGGCTTGGGGACACCTTACGGTGCCATCAATTGGATGTTACAGAATACCATGCTGTTAAGTGTTAAGTCTTAAATGAATTTTGGTAAGCCTTTGGAGGACAAGTCCTATGAAAAAGTCAAGCGATCTATCTCGACGTGAATTCGTACGAACGGCATTGAGCACAGGTGTGGCCTTAAGCGCCCCCACCATCCTTGGAACAACAGCCAAGGGACAAGGCAAGAGCTTCAAAGTTGGACTCATCGGCTGTGGCGGCCGGGGTCGCGGCGCAGCAGCCGGCGCCCTCGAAGCCGGCAAGATTCTTGGCTTCGACGTTCGTGTCGTAGCTACAGCCGACTATTTCAAGGAGCGAGCACTTCGGGCAGGGAAACAATTTAACGTTCCGGATAACCGCTGCTTCGGCGGTTCCACCTGCTATCAGAAATTATTGGAGACGGACGTGGAGATTGTTCTGATGGCAACGGCACCGCTGTTTCGGCCGCTGCACGTCGAGGCGGCCGTCAAGGCCGGCAAGCACGTCTTTGTCGAAAAACCCGTTGCCGTGGACCCGCCCGGCTGCCGACGTGTTATCGCCGCCGGGAAAGCGGCAGAAAGAAAGGGCTTGGTAATCACGGCCGGTACGGAGATGCGCCACGACTGGAACTATATCAAGACGCACCAGGCAGTCGCTGTCGAGAAGGCACTCGGCAGACTCTACGCGGGGCGCGTCTCGTTCTGTATGGGGCACATGTTCTGGAAAAAACCGATTAATCCGAAGACGGCTGAAGACCTTGTGCGGTCGTGGCAGAACTGGATAACGCTGTCGGGCGACCATCTGGTGGAACAGCATGTGCATAATATCGACGTGGCGAACTGGTTTTGTGGCGGGCCTCCGGTCAGCGCGGTGGGGTTTGGCGGTCGTGCACGTCGCAACGCCGGGGACATGTATGACTTCTTCAGCGTGGACTACGACTACGGTGACGGCGTGCATATCCACTCGATGTGCCGCCAGGTCACCGGCTGCTGGAACTGGGTGGGACACGACTTCGTCTACGAAAAGGGGCGGACGAGCGGCAATGACCACCCCAGGCCAAAGAAATCACCTATCCCCGCTGATTTGGCGAAGGGGCCGAGCAGTCATATTCAGGAGCAAATCGACACGCTCTATTACGTCAACAAGGGTCGGGGTGTTAACCAGGCACGTGCTGTAGCCGAGTCTACCGCGACGGCTATCATGGGTCGCATCTCCGCTTACACGGGCCAACAGGTCACCTGGAAAGAAATCATGGGCGATGCAAGAGCGAAGCCCGAGCTTTATAACCTGACGCTACGGCCGACAGCCGAGGACTTCGATAAAGGGACAGTCGAGATACCTAAGGAAAATGTTGTACCCATCCCGGGCCGGTCATGATGAACCGTGTTTTCCCGCCATCACGGCAGTCAAAGTCAGCTGTGTTGGTTTGGTTTATTCGGCGGCTCCGTTAGCGGTATCCTGAGAAGGCCGGTGATTGTCAATTCGACTGCGCCGGCCTTTGGATTGCCGGGATTTCACCCGAATCAATATGAGAAATAATAAGGAGTTTAACGCAGATATGAACCGCATCATCTTTTGCCTGTTTGTACTTGCACTTGTCCTTGTTCCTTTCGGTAAAGTCCAGGCTGCCGGGGATTTGGATATCAAGCTGGATGAGCCGGTGTCACCGGAAGTGCTGAGCGAATTTAAGAAGCAAATGCAACAGGGGTACAACCTCCAGTATTTTGTCTTCGACCCTAAGCACACCCGCTATCTCCAAAAGCACGGCACATCCGGCGATGAGCTGATGGAGAAGATTGCAGAGGGAGGCTTTCCGGCGGACGAGAAGTGCCTGCACGTCGATTATATCTACGGGTGGTTCTGGCAGAATTGTAAACGTTACTATGTGATGTACCGGCTCAGCGGGGACACGTATTACATCGAGCAGTTGACCAAATACGTGGAGGCCATGGACTGGATTCTCGCCAAGCGAGCGCATATCCTGTATCCCAGGGAGCGACGGGCCAAGCTGGGCAAGGTCACAGTGGATATGATTCCCTGGGAACCGGCTGCGGCGTCGAACTTTACTGCGCACGTTTACGCCGGGCGTCTGGTGCTTGAGCGTGCCAGGCAGCCGGGTGCAGTCGTCAGCCGGGACCAGATTCAGCAGGCCAGGAAAAACCTTGCGACCACCATCCGTTATATGGAGTCACTTATTCAACGTAATAAGGGTCTTGATTCGGAGATGAAAGTGCCTGCGGAGGCGGCCCGGATTATTCGGGAAATTCCCTGGAACCAGAACATGATGTACTTTGCGATGTTGGCTGGTACGGCGGCAGCGCTGGAGGATTTACAAAAGGTAGAACGGACAAGTCGGTACCAGGAAACCATCGAACTCTATACCGGTATCGTTATCGCCGGCATACGCTACTTCAACAAGGTCAGTGACGTCACTGAGCTCGAAGGCAGGCCTTATGTGTTTCACTCGCATACGCCCAAGGACCCGCTCATGCCAAGCAAAGATTATCCCGACGGGCGAATCGACGGGCATCCGATTTTCCGTTATCCGGAAGACGTGCCTCACAGTCAGAGCACGGCGTGGAACCTCCTGTTCATCTGGGAGTTGGGCGAACGGTTTGGTGTCACTGACGACCTGCTGACGGGAGTGGTCAACACTCATGTGGATTACGTGCTGAAGCAGCCCAGGCGGTTCGAAGACCGGACTGTACCTCGGAACCATATCATCTCGCCGTGGACGGAACGAGGACGACGTAAATCACATACTTGGGGGCCGATACGGCGTATCGGGCTGCCCTACATCTGTTATGCCACGTTCAACAGCGAAGTTATTGCCGAGATGCAACGCTGGGCAAAAGGTGATGCAATCTCCGGCTTCAACCGTCTGTTTGTACTCTACGGCAAACACATCCATAGGGTAAGAAGCAAGCGATAATATCTTACCGGCGGTATCGCAGGATGCGCAAGAATATGGGAAAGCACGAAAGCGGATGTCATTATTTTGCTTTTCCGCCCCAGAGCTTTGTCAGCAAATCAGGCGCGTTCGGGTCATACTGGTGTAACAGGACGGTTACGTAGAATGCAATTGTATTCGTATCAACACATCTAAAGGACAATGTCAGACGGTATATACTGCCTCCTCGACAGTAGTATTCTAAACAAAGAGGGCCGAACATTCAAGTCCTTTTTCTAACCATGACTTGGGACAACTGTATTCTGAGGCAGCCCACTTTTAGGGTTGACTTGGTGTCAAAACCGGCTAAACTGGTGAGCTTTTGAAGGTCAATATGGAATGAAGTAATGGCTAACAAGGAGGCGTTAAGTGGCGTATAAGTGTGTTGTTCTGATTAAGCAAGTACCTGATACCAAAAGGATTACAGGTGAGGCGATGAACGAGGACGGAACTGTGAACCGTTCGGCGCTGCCGGCGATTTTTAATCCGGAAGACCTGAACGCCCTTGAACTGGCCCTGCAGATTAAGGAAAAATTCGGCGGCCATATTACAGTTATCACGATGGGACTGCCGGCGGCGAGCGTTGTTCTTCGCGATTCGCTTTTTAGAGGGGCTGACGATGCAATCCTGATAACCGACCGACGGTGTGCGGCAAGTGATACGTTGGCGACCAGCTACATCCTGAGCTGCGCGTTGAAAAAGATTGATTACGACATCGTTCTTTGCGGCAGGCAGGCGATTGACGGGGACACGGCGCAGGTCGGGCCGCAATTGGCAGAGAAATTAGGCGTTCCTCAGATAACCTACGTTGAAGAGCTTATAGAACTTGACGGCAAAAGTATAACGGCGAGGCGAAATATCGGGGCCGGCTGGCAGCAGGTCAAGACTGCCCTGCCGGTACTGCTGACGGTTACGGGTGACGCGAATGAGCCGAGGGTGGCCGCTGCGAAAAAAACGATGAAATACAAAAACGCGCGTACGCCAGTTGAAGTCGAAAAAGAGGTCAGAAGTCAGAAGACAGAAGACAGTGAAGCGAAAATTAACAAACTGGTTGAGGAAAAATGCGGTGAATTGAGTGACAAGGGTTTATTGATTAAACAGTGGGATTTGGATTTTATCGGCGCGGATTTGAACTGGTGCGGGCGAAGCGGCTCGCCGACGAAGGTCCATCGTATTCAAAGTGTTGTCCTTGCCGCAAAGGAAAGTAAAGACGTTCCAGCCAACGAGAATGGAATCTCAGGTCTGATACACGAGCTGATTGAGGATAAGATAATAGCGTGAACTACAGTGCCTGAAGTAAGCTAAAGTGTACTGGATGCTCAATGCTCGTGTGGGATACTTGATGCTTGACACAAGATATGAATATCGAATATCGAACAAGGAATATTGAATGTCGAAGTGAGATTGCTTCGGTTGCTTCGCTCCCTCGCAATGACGAATTAAAAAATAGATTCCTCAGCTGCGCTTGGAATGACGGTGGAGTAAGGTTGGGCTCGGAACGACAAGGGGATGTAATACGAGAGACGATTTATGATTAATGTAAACAGGCAAGGTGAGGTTTGGGTTTTTGGTGAGCAGCATGGCGGGCAATTGGAGGATACGCCGATTGAATTGATGAGCAAGGCCCGGCGGTTAGCTGATACATTAGGCGTCAAATTGGCTTCCATCCTTTTAGGGGACAGCGTCAAAGAACTGGCGACAAAGCTGATACACTACGGGGCCGACAAGGTATATCTTGTTGAGCATCCACTGCTGGGAACCTACCAGGCAAACAGCTATGCGAAAGTAATCTACGATTTGATTCACAAGTATGAGCCGCAGATTGTTCTTTACGGGGCGACTATCACCGGGCGGGGCCTGGCTCCCCGCATTGCAAGCGCGGCAAAGGCAGGGCTTACGGCTGACTGCACGGATTTGCAAATCGGCGACCACACAACAGCAGGCGACAAACAACTTCATAAAAACCTTATGTTTCAGATAAGGCCTGCCTTCGGCGGTAATATAATCGCTACCATTATCAATTACGACCGGTGGCCGCAAATGGCGACGGTGCGCGAAGGTGTGATGCCGATGCCGGAACCGGACGCTGCACGGACAGGCGAAATTATCGAAGAGAAGGCAGAGGTTTCGCAACAGGATTTGCCGTTAGAGATTTTAGCTGAGCACAAACGAGCGAAGAAGGTCAACCTCAAAGCCGCAAGGATAGTCGTCGCCGGTGGAGCGGGTGTCGGCAGTAAAGATAATTTCAAGCTCATCTGGGACCTGGCAAATTGTCTGGGCGGGGCGCCGGCAGCCAGCAGAGCGGCAGTCGACCTTGGCTTTATTGACCACGACCATCAGGTCGGACAGACGGGGACAACCATCCGGCCGAGCCTGTATATAGCTGTTGGAATAAGCGGCGCGATTCAGCATCAGGCAGGGATGTCGCAGAGCCAAAAAATCGTGGCCATCAATAATGACCCGGATGCGCCGATATTCCAGCTTGCACATTATAAGATAGTCGGAGATCTAAACGAAGTTGTGCCGAAGATAATTAAGGCTATCAAAGAAAAAACGCTTTAGCCACAAAGAAATTAAAAGAATGGATTCCTGCCCCTGCTTTCGCAGGGGTGACAACCTTGTGCAGGAACGACAGATTAGAATTTTGGTGTTTTTGTGGCAAAAGGGAATAGCTTATGGCGAATTTTTACAAAGATAACGACGATATACAGTTTTTGTTCAGGCATATAGACCTGGGCGAGTTGGCGGAAGTTTGCGAGGAGAAGTTTAAGTTCTCAAATGAATTCGACTATGCACCGGCTGACACTGATGAGGCGATGCAAAATTATGATATGGTGCTGGATTCGCTGGGGCAGTTGAGCGGCGAGTTTATCGCTGAACGGGCTGAAGACGTTGACCGCGAGGGTAATACGCTTAACGAGGACGGAACAGTCAGCTATGCAAAGGGGACGGCGGAGAATCTTGAGAAACTTGCCCAGGCTGAAGTTATGGGCTTTACGCTGCCACATCGGTTCGGCGGTTTGAATTTTCCAAACGTTATTTACTCGATGGCGATAGAGATTGTCTCGCGGGCCGATGCTGCGCTTATGAATATATTCGGCTTACAGGGAATCGCTGAGACAATCAACGCGTTTGCATCTGAAGAAATCAAGCAAAAGTACCTACACGATTTTTCGGCGGGCAAGGTAACCGGTGCGATGGTGTTGACCGAGCCTGACGCGGGCAGCGATTTGCAGGCGGTCAAGCTCCGGGCGTTTGAAAATAAAGATGGCAAATGGTTTTTGCACGGAGTAAAACGATTTATAACAAATGGGTGCGGCGAGGTGCTGCTGGTATTGGCCCGCAGTGAGCCGGAGATAAGCGACGGCCGGGGACTTAGTCTGTTTGTCTGCGACAGAGGACCAACGGTGCATATTCGCCGGCTGGAAGATAAACTCGGTATCCACGGCTCACCAACGTGCGAGATATTTTTTGACAATACGCCGTGCGAGATAATCGGAGACCGCCAGCGCGGGCTTATAACGTACGTTATGAGCCTGATGAACGGAGCCCGCGTCGGGATTGCGGCACAATCGGTCGGTATTGCGGAAGCGGCATTCCGGGTTGCCCGCGATTACGCAGCCACAAGGAGACAATTCGCCGTGGCGATTGAAAAGCTGCCGGCTGTTCGCGATATGTTAATCGATATGAAAGTTGCCATCGAGGCCGGACGGACGCTTTTATATGAAACGTCGCGGATTGTGGATTTGTACGTTGGATGCACAAGACGGTTCGAAGAAGATTCCCGCCTGCGCGGGAATGACAATAGGAATAAAGCAGAAGCAAAACAGTTAAAGAACGATTCGCGAAAATATAAAAGATACGCAGGGATGCTGACGCCGATGAGTAAATACTATTGCAGCGAGATGTGCAACAGGGTTGCTTACGATTCGATTCAGGTGCTCGGCGGCAGCGGCTATATGCGTGACTATGCCTGTGAACGGCACGCCCGCGATGCCAGAATCACAACTATTTACGAGGGGACAAGCCAGTTGCAAGTTGTTGCTGCAGTTCGAGGTGTATGTAATGGTACAGCAGAGAAGATTATTGAAGAGCTGGCCGGTGAGCAGTTTGGGCCGGAGTTGAAAGATTTGCTTGAGAAACTGGCTGAAGGTACTGAAGAGCTGAAAAAGGCGATTGCGTTTATAAAAGAGCATGGCAACGAATATATGGACCTTTACGGCAGAGCGCTGGTCGATATTGCGATAGATTTGATTACGGGGTATCTATTCTGCGGGCAGGCAAGTACAAAGATTGATATGGAAGTCGCAGCCGCGGAAAATGGGCGGACTGACAACGGTGAAACAATACAGATGAAGCAGCGCAAGGCGATGATTGCCCGAAGGTTCGTTACCAAAAACGCGCCAAAGATTACATCGCTTACAGAGTCGATTTGTACGGGTGATAAATCGACATTAACGGATTATGCAGCTTTGGTAGGCCCTGTGCCGACTGAGTAAGGAGGAGGTTGTGTTTCGAGCAGTTATATTTGACTTTGACGGGGTAATAACCGACTCGGAGATTCTGCACCTTCGGGCTTTCAATGATGTGTTGGCTCAGTACGACATCGAGATAACAGAAGAGGACTACTACAAAGAATATCTCGGCTTTACCGACCGTGACTGCTTTGATTCAGTTGCCGGTAAAAACAAGCTCGGAGTTGATTCTGAGCAGATTGAAAATCTTATAAAGCAAAAAAACCGGATATTTGAAAAACTGGCAGCAACTGAAGCAACGATATACGAGGGTGTGCCGGAGTTTTTGCAGATGCTGACGGACAACAAAATCCGGCGGGCCATCTGCTCAGGGGCGCTGCTGGTGGATATTCAACCGATAGTGGAAAAGAGCCAACTGGGTCCTTTCTTTGAGGTGATAGTTTCCGCTGAGCAGATAGCAAAGGGCAAACCGGACCCGGAGGGATTTCTGTTAGCTTTAACAAAACTTAACAAGGGGAGTCAAAATTCTATTGCAGCGAATGAATGTGTTGTGATAGAAGATTCACATTGGGGCCTTGAGGCCGGCAACACAGCAGGAATGCACACCGTCGCGATAACAAATACCTACGAGGCCGGGCAGTTATCTATGGCTGAAAAAATCATTACGCGACTGAGCGAGCTGAGCATAAGGGATTTGCAAGAGCTTTGCGCTTGACCATCTTTTCACACAGCTCAATTATCTTTTCATCTGTAATGCGCCGGGGCCGACGATGTTTGCTTTGACTTTGCCGGTCTTTAAGTCATACTCAATTGCATCAACGAGAGCACCGTTGAAATAGCACGCCTGAAGCTCGTCGCCCTGAACGTCAACTTTAGATTTCTTTGCATCATAGAATAATTCGCTGCCTTCAAACTCAATATCCTCTTCTTCGTAAGTAACGCCGCCAGTGGCATGAAGTGTGGAAAGCTCTGTTTGGCCGGCAGCGGTTTCGTAAAGAAAAGCCTCTATGCGGTTCGCCTTAGCTGTAGCATATTGGCCGTACTTTACACCAACAGGAAAGTAGTCAACAACGACTCTACCACTTTCGGACTCAGCAATAATCCTATTTGTCTCGAAAAAATACTTCAATGTGTCAAATTTCTGCACGCGGGCATAGCATTGGCGGCTCAAGCTAAATCTGCCTGCATCGGCATTTGGCTCCGATATTTTGGAATTATCCACCACTATTTTGCCCGGCCCGGTGGCTAAAAAAAACTGCTCAGTATCATTATAATCAATCCTGGTACATGTTAGCTCAATACCGCCTAATAATTTTTCTTTTGCGGTTTTCAGGATTAAGAGCTTAGCTTTCCCGCCGCCGGTGGTTAGATGTTCAATGTTAGCCACCGAAGACGATGGTTGTTGAGCTTTATCGGCGGGTAAATCCACAGTAAGCACCGGCGCCAAAAGCGTGTACGTATTTTGGCAGTTGGCATCGGCCCGCAGCATCGTACATACAGAATCTCCTTCGAAGACGGCCTGATTCAATGTCGGCAGAAACTTAGCCTGTTTGCGGGCGGTTATTGTGACGGGAACGATAATGTCGTTAGCATCGGCACTCATCGGGTCACCCGTATAAAATGTAAGCTCCGACGGGCCGGTGGCAACGGTATCACTGGTAGCCGCGCAATAGTCAATTTTGTAAGCAACGAGTATTGTTCGGTCCCCTTCTTCTTTGAATTTTTTGACTCTCTCGTCGTCAGTTAAAACCAGTGCCTTATCACCGACCTTGCCGGAATCTGTATCGGGCGTGTTAGAATCCATCGGAGTAACCACAAAGCCGTTGCTGCAGGTGACAATAATATCGTTAGGCTCCCGTACTGCTTTTACTACCGAGTTTACAGAATCTGCTGGGTTTGGTTCCAATTCTTTTTGCACATTGTCTGCGTTCTCTGCGGTAGTTTTTTTTACCTGTTCAGCACCGTTGGGGTCAGCTTTATCGGATTGGGCGCCTGAGGTTTTTGGCCGGAAGATGTTGTTAATGGTAAGCTGCTCCTGAGCAAAAATCAACTGCTCGGGACTATCTATGAAAACATTCTTATTGAATACACATCTGTAATGTTCGCCTTCTTTTTGTCCGGGCGCGTGAGTATTGGCGTCGGGTGAGATTTCAACTTTTGGAGGTTCATCAATGGCTACAGGCTTGTCCGGTTGTTCTGTCTGCATTTGACTGTTGGCATCGGCCGGCCTTCCGGTTTCCACGGTTGCTGTCGGAAACGAAGCAGCCTGGGTACTCTTCAGGCGCATACTCTCAAGATGAGCTATTTTAAGAAATTCAAGTCGCTCCAACCCGTCGTTATAGATGAGTTCGAGGCCGGTGCCGAGCATTTGAGCATCCTGTGAAACGTATTTGACCGGCCCAGGTGTCGAAAAGTGTGATTTGTCGCTGATAAAAGTAATATCATCAAGATATATAAAGCTTTCTTTAACGTCGCTCGAGGTCTCCGGCAAGATGTGGACAACTACGTTTCCGGTGAATTCGGCATCCTTCGGGCTGGGCCTGCCGGCAACGGTTTCAATGGTGGTCCTGCCTCTGTCAGCCGTAACGTAACAGCCCAAATCGCGGCGAAAAATGTTCATATACGGCTTTTCAATATCCCATTCGTTTCTTGTTTGGTGGAGAAGTTTCTCAAACCCAAATATGTTTTCCACTTCTTTGGTTTTTTTGTTACGAGTAATGAATTCAGCAACCTGAACCTTACCAACGCCAACGTCGCCAATCATACCCACCTTGCCGTCAGCGTTAGTAACATTGCTGTCTGTAATAAAGTTTTCCGGTTCTCTATCAATCTCAATGCGAGGCGTTTTGCTTATGCGGCTGTAGAGCAGATATACGGCAAGGAGTGTTCCCAGCGAAATAAGACATAAACGGAATTTTCGTGAGTTATCCATAACAACCTCATTTCGTCCTTACATATCCCCCAAGCGCCCTTTATGTTGTTGGTGAAGGAGGTAAGTATCTGTTCATAAGCTGCTGCCACCTGCCGGTACTTTTCAGAATGTATTCTATTACTTCCCTCACAGCCCCGCTGCCGCCGGGGCGAGTGGTTACGTAATCAGCATATCGCTTGACTTCATCAACTGCGTTGGCAACAGCTACGCCAAACCCTGCATATCGAATTGAGGGCAGGTCCGTCAAATCGTCGCCAATGTAAGCTATTGCCTCTGCTGTAAGTCCGAGCTTTTCAGCCAGTTCTTTTAGCGCGGGCAGTTTATTATGACAATCCTGTATACAATGGTCAATTTCGAGCTGCTGTGCGCGGCGTTGTGTGGGCTCGGAACCTCTGCCGCTCAACAAAGCAACCTTCAGGCCTGCCCTTTGCCACATTCGAATACCGTGGCCGTCCAGCGAATTGAAGCCCTTGCTTTCGCTGCCGTCGGCATTAATTACGAGTGTTCCATCCGTCAAAACGCCGTCAACGTCCATCACCAGTATTTGTATGTCCGCAAGATTTATTGCAAGCTGGTTGGGTTGTTGGGGTTCTGACTCTCTCATAGTTTCACCATCGAATCGTTCCGTCATTTATCCGACCACCTTTATCGTTACAATATCCTGTACGTCGATTAGGCCGACAGGTTTGTTGTCGGCGTCAACAACGGGCAGGTCATCAATTCTGTATTTGTGGAAGATGGCCGTCGCCTGAGCAGCGAGGGCATCCACCCTTATATTTTTGCAATCGACGGTCATAATATCAGCGACTTTGAAGTCAAAAGCCTGCTGTCCGTGTTGTGTCATCAAACGTCGAAGGTCGGCATCAGTAATTATGCCGGCCAATTTGCCATCTTCATCGACGACCATTACAGCACCGTGGCGTTTTACGTCTCTGGTCTTTTCAAGTAATTGGCCAACTGTATGCGTGATTTCTGCGATGGGTAATTTTTCTCCGGGCCTGAACATCATCGACTGCTCAACCGTCATCAACTTTGCACCAAGCGAACCGCCGGGATGGAAGCGTGCGTAATCTTCGACGCTGAAATTACGTGCCTTCATAACGGTAAATGCGAGCGCATCACCGATAGCCAGCATACAAGCGGTAGAAACACTCGGAGCAACGCCGAGTGGACAGGCCTCAGACATTTGTCCCATACAAAGGACGACGTCGGCATACTTGCTCAGAGTCGATTCGCTGTCGCCTGTTATTGCTATCAGTTTAATCTCCAACTGCTTGACGAGATTTATGAGGCGAATAACTTCGTCAGTTTCGCCGCCGTAGCTTAGTACAATCACAATATCAACTTTGCGGAGCCTTCCGAGGTCGCCGTGAACGGCTTCGGCAGGATGGAGGAAATGGCTCGGCGTGCCGGTTGACGCCATAGTTGCGCTTATCTTTTGCCCAATTATGCCTGCCTTGCCGATACCGCTCACTATACAGGAGCCGGAGCAGTTATAGAGCATCCCGGCAGCCTCAGCAAAAGACGCATCGACAATCGGCGTAACAGAAGCTATAGCCTCGGCTTCTGCTTTGATTACCTTCCGTGCGTAGTCAAGGTCGAATTGCACTTGTCATTAGCTCCTCAGTCGACTGAATATTGAATTATCAGTCGACACTAAGGTTTATAATTTTACGACACTTCCCCGTTCATTATAACAGACCAATTCGTGTTTTTCTCCGGTATAATCGGGTGTGGAATGAATAGTGACCCGCTTTTCACTAAGCTGCTCAATCTGTGCAATGGCGGCGCGTTTTTCATTCTGCAGATGGCCGGCAACCTCCGGGGAAACAAACAACTCGATGCGTTTTATCTGTTTTTTCGACGCCGAAAGATTCAACAGGCGAATAATCTCAATAGCTAATGATTCATGGCTTTTGACAAAACCCGTACCTGCACAATGCGGACAGGCAAGATAGGTGCTCGACTGCAGCGAAGGACGTACCCTCTGGCGTGTCAACTCTATGACACCAAACCTGCTCATCCGTAACATTCTCGAACGGGCACGGTCGGTCTTGACAGCCGTCCGGAAGACCTTCTCGACATCCCTGCGGTGTTTTTCACTACGCATATCAATAAAATCGCAGATTATTAGTCCGCCCATGTCTCGCAATCTAAGTTGTCTGGCAATTTCCACCGCCGCCTCCATATTTGTTTCGTAAGCGGTCTGTTCTGCGCTTTTAGGCTTACGGTGTCGACCACTATTAACATCTATGGAGACCATTGCCTCGGTTTGCTCTATTACGATTGAACCACCGCCTTTAAGCCCTACCTCGCGGGACTGTACCTTATCGATTTCGCCCTCGATTCGGTATTTGTGAAAGAGCGGAACTTTGCTATCGTAATAAGTCGCCCTTCGCTTTAAGCGCGGTGTGGCAATAGCGAGAAAATCCTTGATTTTGTGAACCACATTTTCTGAATCGCATATTATTTTGCTTATCTTACTATTAAAAACATCCCTGATGGTCCTGATAACCAGGTCCGATTCCTGATATAGCTCACCTGGAGCCTTCTCAGTCTCTATGCGTTTTTCAATAGCGGCCCACAACCGCTTAAGATACTTCAAATCATTTTGTATGTCCCTTTTGGAGCATCCCTGGCCTGCCGTTCTGATGATAAAGCCCGTACCCTTGGGCGGTTTACTCTGGGCAAGGATCTGACGCAGTCTCTTGCGCTCATCCTTGTCCTCAATCTTGTGCGAGACGCCGTGCTTTTGCATCCAGGGCATCATAACCAGGTACTTTCCGGGCAAAGCAAGATATGTGCTGAGGGTCGGCCCCTTGGTCTTTACTCCCTCTTTCGTTACCTGAACGACAAGTTCCTGCCCCTTACGAAGACAATCCTGGATGAGCGGCCGCTCCTTCAGCGATCTCCTGCGTCCAATGTTGTCGGAACGGCCACCGGCGGCACCGGACAAATAGCGTGGATGCAGGTCACTGACGTGAAGAAAACCATTTCTCCCTATTCCAAAGTCAATAAAGGCCGCCTGTATCCCGGCTTCAATATTTGCCACTCTTGCCTTATAAACATTTCCGACGTGGCTGCCGAGGCTTGCCCTTTCGACGTACAACTCTTCGAGGGAACCTCCCTCAACCACCGCCACCCTGCACTCCTCGCTCTCAGCTACATTTATAAGCATTTCCCTTGCCATATTCGTATCCTACCATATTTATTATTTTGTATTGACTATTCACTATTGTCTGCGGAGGCCAACTCCGTTTCCAACAGTCAATATTCATTTGTCAATTGCTTTGCCATTGCACGTTGGTACGTCTGACCGGTGCCGCCAGCTTCTCCATATCAAGCTGCAGCAGTTTTAGAATCTCATCCACGCGTATCGAACCGGCTGAACTGATTCTGCATTCGACGACTATCACCCCATTATCCAGTTCAATGTTTTTCAAAAAGCCGCGGACGTCCAGGTCCTTGAATTTAGTTTTTTTCGTATATATGGTACGCTTCAGAATAATACATTCACTTGCCAACACATCTTTTATTCGGGTCCTAAGCTTCTCGTTGAGATAGTCTGGTTTTATCTTCAACACATAGGTGGCTAAACAAGGTCGAAATGCTTCATTCGCTTTGGCAATAGTTACCGAAACCAGCACCAAATCTTCAGGGAGCTGACTGGAAAGCATTGTCCTGACTCGTGACTCGTAATCCGTGCTCCGCAGCTCACTCGGGTCACGATTTACCCGAAGACAAAGCAAATCATCGTCCGACTCAACGGCGACACTTCTCGGCAGCGGCAGCGACAGCTTCGGACGAGGATTGAAACCGCGACTGTATTGTACTTTTATACCCGCACGAACACAGGCCCGCTGAAAAACCTTGACCGTTTCAGCATGGGACAGGAACCGCAGGCTCCCTCCTATTTTGAACTTTATCACCAGCAGGATAGTTTCGTTCGACACTGTAATGTGCCTATCTCGTTTAAGAAAACTGAAAAGTCAAATCTAAAAATCAAAAACTCTACTCTAACATAAATCTCTTTGTGCTTTCCAGCATTATGCCTAACTTCGCATTAAAGACAAGCATTTTTTCGCAATCCTTCGTTTTTGGCGTTTTTCTGAGTTTTGCCGCGATATTGTGCATCGGCTTTAGCAGGGCTTGTAGATGAATTTGCTTTTGCTTTTTCCTCTTTTGCTTTAGAATTAGTTAATGGTCTATCTTTCGTTAATTATACTGCTTGTGCTGAACGCTCTTTGCCTGGTGCTGGTGCTTTTCGCACTGCCGGGCAACTGGCTCATCGTCATATTGACCTGCCTGTTCGCGTGGTGGCGTTGGGATGATGGAGTCTTCTCTGTCTATACGCTGATAGGCATAGGGATTCTGGCGACGCTTGGCGAATTGGTCGAATTCTTCGGCGGAATGGGCGGTGCGAAAAAAGCCGGGGCCCGCTGGTTTGGAGCTTTTGGTGCACTTTTAGGCGCTATCATAGGTGCGGTTGTCTGCACTTTTCTGATTCCAATTCTTATGCTGGGAACTGTTATTGGTGCCTGCGTCGGAGCAGGTATCGGGGCCTGGTTATTTGAACTGGCTGGCGGAAGGCAAATAAAAGAATCGGCCCGCTCGGGCCTTGGCGCCGGATTAGGCGAACTGCTGGGCATCACTATAAAAGTCAGCCTCGGTTTGGCAATCTGGCTGATTGTCACTGTCGCCGCCTTCTGGCCATAAAAAAAAGGCATTTATTGCCAGATTGATACTTTTCTCCAAGCCTTGAAAAGATTGAAATCCCGTAAAGTACCAAAAAGCCTAAATCTATACATTTCAATCCTTCACTCGGTAATAGGTGAAAAAGCTATCTATTCTCGCGGCATCGACAGCCCAAATTCGACAACCTGTTATAAGAAACACTTATATCAGTTATCATTATAATTTCCTTTTCATTTGAAAACAAGAGGCTATCATTAATTGCTCCTGGATAAGGGGAGGAATGGTGCCAATTCAGGCCCCTGTATGAAACTCAATCGAGTGAGGATGTGCGCTTTGTATAGAAAGCTTAGAACAACAAGGTTTCAGGGAAGAGGTGCGCTTTGTATAGAAAGCTTAGGACAACAAGGTTTTGAGGAAAGGAGGTAGCAGGAAATTTGAACGACAGCACCGGGTAAGAGTTTTTTAGTTTCAGAAGAATTTTGATATTGTTTTTATAACTTTTTTGGAGGTATGTAAAATGTCTGATTTTAGAAAATCCTTAATGGTCTGCTTTGTGGTGGCGAGTTTTTTAGTAGCCCCGCTTCAAACATTTGCCTGGGAAGCATCCGGCTGTGGAGGCTGTAATGGCTCATATTTTGAGACTTGTGCCGATAGATTCTGCGATAAGGTTGATAGCTTCCCGGGATGGAGTCAAGTATTTTCTCTGGGCTGCAGCTCCTGCAGCGAAGACTATTACAAAAGTTCTGCTTATGGAGGCAGCGAGAACTCCTGGGTTGATGGCACTGATATTCACTTTCGCAATAGTCACTGTGGCACGGCTTGGGATTCATACTGGGGTAAGTATCTCAGTTCGATACCGTTTACCGACGGCTCTGTGACTCCGGGCGAGGCCCGGCGGGCATGGGGTGACTATGACCTGGAATGGATGGCAAGTAAGTGCTGCAGTTTATTGCGTGATGACTCTCGTGCTTATTGGTACACCACCTTTGATGGGCTGCACTTGATGTTAGGGTTTAAGACCAGCAGCTATGGGGCCACTAATTTCGGCAGGAAATGGGCCGAAAGGATGAAAAAGACAACAATACACATTTTGTGGTGGACATGGACCATTCCCGGCCAGACCGTTACGCAGGCGTGGTTTAATACGACCGACGAGACTCAGCCGAGCGGGACAACAGCGAGGGTTCTTGCAGAAGTACATAATAACTATAACGACCATCTTTGGGGCAATGGTTATGTTTCGTCAGACCCTACTTACAACGGCTGGTACTGGTATTGGGACCATGTGGCTGGCAGCCCTCCCTATCTGCCCGTCAACAATCTCACCATGATGAATGTATACAAGATTGTCCCACGCAATGTGGACGAGAAATACGTTCAGGATATTGGAAGAGCGTTTGGGTTGACAGGCGAAGTAGGCGATACGTGTAACTCTTTAGTGATGGCCGATCTTAGCGATGAGAAAAATCCTAAAGTTTTGAAAGTATCCAAATCCAGCGGCCAATTTTATTTTCAGAACCAGGGCAAACTCTTCGCTGCTAATCAGCAGGCAGGACAATTCCCTCCGGAGCAGGCAGAGAGAGAAGCGCGTAATTTCTTGAGCGAGTACGGCCTTCTTCCACAGGATGCAGGAGATTTCACTGTAGAATTTGATACTTTAGTGGAGGAAAGCGATAAGGGCGAAGAAAGGCAGCGTCTTCATCAGAATACTAACGTCGTTTATGCCCGGCAGCTTCCGGGAGGCCCAACAGGAGGACAAATGGTGTCAGTGGCCGGTGCTGGTGCGAGGCTGAAGGTCTATCTCTATGGTGACCCCCAAAACGCCGAGGTTATGGGCGCTATGGGCAACTGGCGAAATGTCGAACCAATGGGCTCAATTCCGGTTAATGATGACAAGACAACCTGGTCTTTCTTTGATAGATATGGAGAGGCTATTTCCCCTGTAAAAGCTCAAGTGCAATACGACGAGGCGATACCAAATTATGAGACCGCCACACAGGGCTATTATGAGCATTCAGGTCGGGACTTCCAGCAGGAGCTTATACCATGCTGGATTTTTGAAGTGGAGTACTACCAAGAGGGCGAATTGGTTACGACAGCGGACACTTTCATACCGGCAGCGGTGAGTTATTTCCCTCCTGTTGTAACGATAATCAGACCGAAAAATGGAGACACTTTTAGCTCTGGAGAGACCATCAGTTTTGACTGCCAGGTAGTGGACGGATTTGGAACCAAACCTTACAGCTTCAGTTGGGAATCCAGCGTAGATGGTATGCTGTCCACGCAGCAAACCTTCCAGACTTCCTTGCTGAGTGTACACTGCCCGGACATGTCTTGTGACTGCAGCCCCCTGCCTCACACGATCACCTTGACTGTAACCGATGATAAGGGATTGGAATCGTCCGATTCGGTGCAGATAACGGTCGAAGGACCTTGCGACGAATGTACAAACTGCGCCGATTTGAACCGCAACACCATAGTAGATTTGGAAGACCTTGCAATCTATGCTGACCGCTACCTAACTCAAACAGGTCACACGGGTCCAAGGTGATAGTAAGATTCCTGAAGTTTAAGTTGCCGTTCCCGCTATTAGCGGGAACGGCTTTTTTGTTGGTGTGCACTTGAGGAAACGCGGGGGCGGTCAAAAGGCCTCGGGCAGAATCTTTCTTGTGGCGTCACGTAGATAGTTTGAAATCTGCCTTTCAGAGTTCATACCAAGTACTGTTCTGGCCAGGTTGTTGCAATCCTCTATCGTAACAGAGCGAATAATCTGCTTTATCTCCGGTATCATCGGTGGAGCCAGTGACATCGTTCTGATGCCGAGGCCCAGCAGTAACATAATGTACTCCGGCTCGGAAGCCATCTCCCCGCAAACGCTAACGTCTATCTGTGCTTTGTACGCATCCTGGATAACGGTCCTGATAAGGCGCAATACAGCAGGGTCTACGGCCGAGTATAAAGCAGAAACCAGCTCGTTTCCCCTGTCAACGGCGAGAGTATATTGAATAAGGTCGTTTGTTCCAATACTGAGAAAATCAGCGTCTCTTGCCAGTGTAGATGCCGTCAAAGCCGCCGAAGGCGTCTCAACCATAATGCCCACCTCAATGTCCTTATTGTACTTTACAGATTCCTCATCAAGGTCCTCCATAACATCCCGCAAAAGCATCCTGGCCTGCTTCATTTCCTGCAGATTGCTAATCAACGGAAACATTATCTTTACCTGCCCGAGGACCGACGCACGCAAAATTGCGTGCAACTGGGTTTTGAACATCGTAAGGTTCTGGAGGCAAAATCTGATTGACCTCAGCCCCAAAAACGGATTCGGCTCAGGTGCGAAACGCTTGCTTTGAGTATATTTATCCGCTCCGAGGTCCAAAGTCCTTATTGTTACAGGCCGATGCTTGAACACGCCGACGGTCTCAGCGTAGGCCTGGTAATGCTCCTGTTCTGTAGGTTCGCTCTCACGGTTAAGATACAAGAACTCCGTCCGGTATAAGCCTATGCCCTCCCCACCTTTTTGCAAAACGATCTCAGCCTCATCCGGAAATTCGATATTGCCTAATAATGTTATCCTGACGCGGTCCCGAGTAATTGCGGGCTTTGCCCTTATCGCGCCAAGTCTGTGCTCAAGCTCTACAAATTCATGGGAATATTCTTCATACTGCCGGATTGTCTGCTCATCCGGATTTACAACAACGATACCACGATTGCCGTCTATAATGACGGTATCGCCGCCGCTGACGCATTCTGTAAGGTCTTCGAGAGCCACGACTGCCGGGATACCCAAAGAGCGTGCAACAATAGCGGTATGACTGGTTCGTCCGCCCGCATCGGTAGCAAGTCCTTTGACAAATTTTCTGTTAAAGCCGGCGGTTTGGGTAGGACTCAATTCGCGAGCGACAATCGCAACCTCCTCGGTCAGATGCTCAACATCCTCACGCTTGCCGCCCAGAAGCTGCTTTAGCAAACGTCTTTCGATGTCATAAATATCCGCCGCCCGCTCGCTGATGTAAGAATCTTTTACCTTTGTAAAATGTGATGCAATCTCGCGCAGCGTTACTGAAACCGCGTACTCTGCCGTTACCAACTTCGACTGGAGCAAATCCGTTATTCTCTTTCTCAGGCTCCTATCGTGCAGGAATCGCAGATGGACGGCAAAAATATCTTTTATCTTGCCTCCATCGGCATCATCCTCTGCCGCTTCAAGTTTGGACAACTGGTCAATTGCAGCTCTGAAGGCATCCCTTACACGCTGAATCTCTGCCATCCGCTGCGAAGGCATAATCGACCGCCGAGGAATTCGGTAATCTTCGGAATCAATGATGAGCAGCTTGGCAATAGAAATGCCCGGCGAGACAGCTATTCCCTTTTTTATTTCCATTGCATAATTCTCGTATTTAGAAGCTGTAGCAAAATGAAATTTTGACTTACGCGGCACTTCCGGATTCCCGCTCCTTCGACACTTCGACAAAGCTCAGTACAGGCTTCGCTCAGGACAGGTTTAGCGGGAATGGCAGAAAGCAGCCTTTCTTTTTGTTAACCGCTTTTAGTATTTCGTTTATTCTTTTTTGGTGTCGGCTCATCGAAATGCTTGTGTTCCACAAGGTCTCGCAAAGCTTCTATTGCCTGTTGAGCGTCTGAGCCTTCAGCTTTAATTTTTAGTTTGGTGCCGCAAGTTGCGGCAAGCATAGTCATCTGCATAATACTCTTGCCATCGACAACGTTTTGGTCATTGCTGACGGTAATATCGCAGTCAAACAGGTTTGCGACATCAACAAACTGCATGGCCGGGCGCATATGGAGTCCATCTGCGTTTCTTATCTCAACTGACGCTTCGCAAACGAGTTTCTGGGGTGAATTTTGTTCTGTCTGCATCTTCGGGCCTGACCCAAGACTTTACATCAATAAACGTATTATTTCTACAACTGCGGATTTTCATCAGCCTCTCTGAGAAGAGCTTCGAGCAGCTGTGCCGTTTGCGACTGTCTGAAAAACCTTCGGAACTTCTCCTGCTGTAAATGCTTGAAAACATATTCCATCGTTTGTAAATGTTTGTCGGGATTATCGGTTGGGCTGATTAAAAGTATTATGGAATAAACCGGCTGTTTGTCGAGAGCAGAAAAATCAATGCCTACACCGCTTCTACCTATCGCAGCAACAACATCTTTAACCGCGTGGTGTTTGACATGAGGGACAGCAATGCCTTTTCCCATTCCCGTACTCGCTTCTTCTTCTCTTTCAATCAAGGCCTTGATAATCTCTTCACAGTTACCCTTTCCGAGCCGTCGGCCTTATCAAGCGCCGAAACAAGCTCCGCTATCGCGCCGTAATGGTCTGTAGCTTTCAGCTCGGGAATTATCGCATCAAAACAGACAAAATCTGCAAATTCCATCTTATCTATCCAAAATCATCCCCTTAGTCGGCCTACCCGACCAAATCAACAATACAAAACTACAATCATAAGTACACAAGTTATACGAATCACAGTTAAAAAACGCCAAAAGAATTGCCCCTGAAACCGGCTCTAACGTCTTGGATTCCTGCTCCTTCGACACTTCGACAAAGCTCAGTACAGGCTTCGCTGAGGACAAGTTTCTCAGGAATGACAGGTTCGGGTAATCGGCAATTAATAAGTAGAATTCGTATTATAAGTATCCTGCGTTTCCGTGCTCTTCTGCTTTTATGTTCTGTTCGACACCTCCTGTGTGTTTGTTGTCCCGTTCTTTGCCCTTTTTTCTTCTGAGCTGCCGTTCAAGCTTATGGACAGCTAAATCAATACACCGGTAAGCATCTTCACCTGTCTCGGTAACGACAAAGAGCTTGCTGTGCTCCCCCCTTGCAATTATCTCCACGCTGGTATTGCCGCTCTGGCTGCCGTCGATAATTACCTCAACCTGATTGATGTTATCGTAGTATTTTGGAAGCTTCGAAGTCCTTTCCTCAGCGTGTTTTCGAATAGCTTCCGTTATGTCGATATGTTTGCCGGTAATAGTAAAAAGCAAAATCGTTCTCCTTAACTAATGTTCCAACAAATTCCGTTTTTATTCTACTTTATTTTCCGCCTCAGGCTTCGGCAAAGCGACTGTGTGCTCACCGCCCGGCGCGATAACGCCGGCGCTGACTGTAAATCTAAGCGCCTCTTCTACTGTCATATCAAGCTCTATTGTCTGCTTCTTCGGCAACATTATAACAAAGCCGGTAAACGGCGTTGGCGAAGTGGGTATAAGAACTGTAAGAAACTCCCTTTTGACGTTATCTACAACTCTCTGAATTCCAGAGCCCGTAACAAAGCCAACCGACCATATACCCTTTCGCGGATACTCAACCGCAACTACCCTTGAGAACATCCTTTTCTGCTCTTCCTGGGTAAGCAGGAAATCGGTAACTTGTTTCACATAAGGATAGACCCTCCTTAACAACGGGGTGTTCATTATGAAGTTTTCGACCATTCGCCAGAGACTTCTGCCTACCACGCTGGCCAGTAATGCACCAACTATGCACACTATGAGCAGGGCAATAAGAAAACCTGCTGCAGATAAGGCCATG
>Ga0114922_10000138_pt1 | contig 67167 bp, 59 predicted proteins | sample AartaG_FD_100975 | JGI IMG/M metagenome (GOLD analysis project Ga0114922, IMG submission 100975) | Deep subsurface microbial communities from Aarhus Bay to uncover new lineages of life (NeLLi) - Aarhus_00045 metaG | ecosystem: Environmental > Aquatic > Marine > Oceanic > Sediment | place...
CGCCAGACCGCCTTGTTCTTTAAGGCAGACCAGGAGTATGGCCGTCGCGTAGCCGAAGGCATAGGACTGGATGTCAACGAAGTCAAACGCTTGGCGCAGATGTCTGACCAGCAGCGCGCAAAGGCCACCGAACAGGGAACTTACTCATAACTTTTCAGACTTGATTTTAAATCTGTATCCAGGTAACTCGATATCGATTAGCGGCCAAACGCCGCCATATAACCGGTGCCTGAACTCGGACCCGCTCCACCCGTCCCCCTGACCCGACTCAAGGTTCTAGTCTTTCAAGAGACTGGTCATACCCCGCTTCGCCACAGATAGACAACTGCCTGCTCATAATCTTTGCCACTCGCTGTTCACCATATCGGTCTCATCTGCCACACGTCAAGTGACCTGACCCTAACGGCTCCGCCCTCGGCGAACAGCTCAATACCAAGGTCTTTTTCGCCCGGATAGATTACCTTTGCCACCGCTCGCCGGCCGTCATTTACAAACACTTCCATCACCGACTTATCCAGGAAAACCTGAAGCGTCAAAGCCTTTTCGTCACCTGCCGGCCCCAGAGCAACCTTCACGCCGGCAACGTCAAGGGTCGCTCCATCGCAGCTTATCACCACGCCGCGATTGCCATCTTCGCTGCGCCTGACCTTAAGGCCGACGACTTCGGCGTCGATGAGCTCGAACTCAACGATAATCTCAAGCGTATCTCCCCGTACCTCTTCAAGAACTAAGCCGGCATTGTTCAAAACCACAGTCTCGGCCGCGATGTGCTTATGCCGAAGCTTCCGCAGCTCCTTGACAGGCCTTTGCCGCAGCAGCCCATCCGAATCCAACGATAGGACACGCGGCAGGGCCAGGCACCCGTTCCACCCGCGGCCATCCTTAAATCCGCTTATCCAGCCGTACATGATGCATCGGTCTTTTTCATCAAAGAAAACGTGTGCCGACGAAAAACCACGGTCGCTGGAAACACCTTCGCATTTATTCTGTCCGTAATTATGAGTCAGAATCCCCGCCCTTTCCGGCCGGAAGCTCAATGTGTCCACATCAAAGCTCCCCACCCAGTACCTCACCGGTCCGCTCGGATGCACCATCAGTACCCATCTGCCTTCCAGCTCAAAGAACATTGGCACTTCCACATTCTTCAGCTCGCTCTTGGGCGCCTTATACAGCAGTCCCCGGTACTGCCACCGGGCGAAACCATCGTCCTCACTCTCGTATATTGGCACGGCCCGGTCCCGGCCCACGGAGTCCGCCCCAGCGACCATGAAAGTCCTTCCGGCATGCTCGAAAACATACGGGTCACCGCCGCCGCCGAAGCTCGGCCCGCCGTGGATGGCAGGATGCAAAATCGGATTGTCCGGATGCCTCCTCCACGTAATCATTTCATCGTCGCCCAGGGCCGCCCGCTGGTCACGCGGCCCCTTATAGTTTGGAACGTGCGTGTAAAAAATCATCGGCACGCCTTTCTTATTGATTGTCACACAGCCCGAATTGCACCGCAGCTCATCTTCAGCCGGCACCAGAGCAATCGGCAGGTGTTCCCAGTGCACCAGGTCTCTGCTGCGGGCGTGTCCCCAGTGAATATTGGCCCAGTGGTCGGCATAAGGATTGAGCTGGTAGAACAGGTGGTAATAGCCCTTATACCGAATGCCCCCGCACGGGTCATTCATCCATTGGGCTATCGGCCGAAAATGGTAAACCGGCCGCGTCCGGTCCGCCGCCACCCTGACGCCGGCCGCACGCAGCGACTCAGCCGCCTTCGCCAGCGCCGGGTCGCAGCTCTCAGCCCGCCGACAACCAGGCGAACCAGACGACACCACCGCCATCAGCAGAACAAGCCCTCCCAAAGCTCGCAAACATAATGTCACCAACATAAGCAATGACGTTCTCAATTTCATAACCGTAATCTCCTCTTCGCCGGCCGACTGCTAATGCCCCGCCCCCAAACTGTCAAGCCGGGTCATTTCGAGCTTGCTTGCCCCTACCTGATTGGGGGGCCGAGAAATCTATTAGAAACACCGTCGCGAAGCGACATCCACATCGTTTAGCCTCCAGCTTGCCCCATGATTTCGTGCGGGGGGCTCCGCTGGGGGTTCTCTCTAATGGGGCCCATTTTTACATTTTGCTATGTATTTTTGCTCTTTGATTTTTAATATTTGATTTTCCCTCCAGTAACGGCCATAATAGCACCCGCATAAGCGGGATTGACTGTTAGCCCGCTTGGAGTGTGCGCGACCGTGTTGCATGAGAGCATATCAGCTTTCTTGCGCAAAACTGGATGACCCGTAGTTGAGAAAGAGAGGGAGTAGATTTGGCCAAGTCCAAACCCGTCGCAAAGAGGAGAAGCAAGAAGCGAGTTCCAGCTTGGGCGGTGGACCCATTTCACAGCTTTCTTCACGAAGCGGAACGCTTAGAACACGTTGTGCGCCTTTCCGCGCGCGGGATTGGCGTGCTCCAAGCCATGCCCAAGGTCGTCGAAGTGCTAATGGAAGTCGACAAGGACGCGTCGGGGGAAGCCTCTCAGCGCCTTGAAAATGCGCGCACGGAGGCCAAACTAGCGAAGCGCGAGGTAGAGTCTGGATTTCCTGTCCTACATAGTTGGGCTGTCGTTGGGTTGTGGGCCCTGTTGGAAGCACTCATTCGAACGTTTGTAGCCGAATGGTTAAAGCATAAGCGTTCAGTTTGGCACAGTGAACATATTCAGCGCCTCAAGGTCAGGCTTGGCGAGTATGAAGCGATTCCGCCGAGTCAGAGACATCACTTCGTAGCTCAACTCCTTGAGAGGGACCTCGGTGCGGGCTTGAAGTATGGCGTTGCTCGGTTTGAAACTATCCTCGAACCATTTGGGCTGTCAGGCGACATACCGGAGATCGTGCGACGCACGATTTACGAACTGGCACAGGTGCGCAACCTCGCTGTGCATAGAGCATCCAAGGTTGACAGGCGGTTTCTCCAAGCATGTCCTTGGCTAGATGTCCGGGTTGGGGATCAGCTTCACGTGTCTGTGGGCTCGTTCAACAAGTACACCTGTGCTGCAATGGCTTACGTCACCTTACTCATCTGTCGGGTCAAAGAACACTTCGGCATAAACATGGCCAAGCACAGAGCCTCGACGGAAGAATTTATTGACCGTCAGTTAGCTGATAAAACGTTGCGACGGCCGAGTACCCGTCGCCGGTGAGCTTTTACGTTAGCTAGAAAATATGAAAACAAATATACTTGACATTATATTTATTTTAAGCCTTATACTTTTATATTTCCTCCCTAGAAAATCAAGAAAACATAAGCTTTTTTGGATAATTCCACTAATTGTCCTTTTAGTTAACTTGGGAATACGCGTATACCTTATTCATGAAAAACACATAAACTCAGAAAGAATAGCCGCACTTGCCAAGAGGGTTAACGTTATAAATTCGCTAGAAATTTATGTAGATTTAGATGAAATTACTGAAAACAGAGAACTAACTGAAAAAGAAACATCGGCAGGTATTCAAAGTGTTGTTGGCTTATTCACAAGTGATGGTACTCGTTTCAGATTTGTTACTGATTTTCAATTTTCTTATCAACAAATTTCTCAAAATATTCGAAGAGCAATGTTTATTTATACCCCCGAAGAACCCACAAAGATTCTAGGAAGAAACATTGAATTCTTAGAAACAATGGGAAAATTTGCTTTCAATTATATTGATTTTATTGACCCAATTGGGTTTAATAGAAATAATACCAATCATATGATTAGCATATCAATATTATTAAATGGGACAAAGGTAGTTTCTTTAGAAAACATTGGAATAACTGACGGGAAGTTGTATACTGGCCAATTGGTACATAATGTATCTGACGCATTTGAGAATATTTCGCAAAAATACCAAAAAGAAATAGAATCAAAAATCTGAAACATGATCTGACAACTTAGTCCAGCGCCCTCCACCTAAGCGGCGCCGCTGACGCGTATCCTTTCCTATAAAGCCAATGAACGAACGCAAAAACAAACCTAAAAGCGAATATCTCCTGCTCATTTTCGCATGGACGGTTGTAGCCCTCCAATATATGGCGATCTTCTTGTTGCCCCGATTAATGAGCCTTGCAGTGAGCAGTTGGACTCAGTATTTGGCTTACGCCAGCGGGTTCCTGTTCGCCTTGGGGTTCATTGGCGAAGAACGCATTGCGCGCGTAGACCGCGTTCTCTCACAAAATGCTAAAAGCATTAGCCGCGCCTTCAATGATTTTCTTTTGTACTACTTGCTTATCGGCGAGCAAGAGAAAGGCGAACGCCGAGAGAACGCAATGTGGTATTTGTTTGCAGTGCTCGATTTAATCATGTGGGTGGTGCTTTTGACCGTTACCTTGCCTTGGCTAGGCGTAGACCTTCGCAGCTCACTGGCCTTCCTAAAGGGCCTAAAGTGGACTCGGTTGCTCATTGCGTCGTTTGTGATATGCTCCATACCAATGGCTTTCCTTCCTCTCAGCAAGCTGGTGGACCGGTTCATCACTAGACTCGTCCGGCGTAAGGTTGGTTCGTTCCGCTTTCTGCTGAACCTTTGGTTCATCCCTGTTGCGTTTCTTTTCGGTTGGATCACGGTTCCTTGGTTGTTTTTTGTGTTAGTGACATGGTTCTTCTTGCAGGGATTCATGTTCATCGTGCACTGCAAGAATCGGTTGAGATTAGGTAATGTACTGTACGTCTTCGGGTTTATTCTGTTGCTGATAAGTTTCGCCCTGTTTTTATTTAATCAGAAGGCTGCGAAGGGCAGCTAACGAATCGCTCCAGCGTACCCTGTCCAACACCACCGCTGAGCTTTTCGTTATGCGGAAAGAGGCAGCACAAGGCGGCTTCTTACTCTACGCCGGGTTCTAAAACTGTCGCCGGAACAAGACGCACCGGCCCTAACAGGCCCGAGTCCATCGCCGGCCAGCCGGACGCATCGAACTTGCGATAGTTAATATTGACGAAGTTGATTTCGTAAAACTTCTTCCACACCACGCCCCGCCGGTCCAAGTCCGCTATCCGGTTCGCCGACAGGTTCGTAACCTCCACCTCAAGCTCGTTTTCCCCCTCGCCAAGAAATTCACCAACCGCAATCTTAAAAGGAATACACCACGATGCACCCACATACTTACCGTTAATTTTCACGCGTGCACTTTCGCAAACCCGCCCAAGGTCAAGCACCCACTCGTCCACATAATCTGCGGGTCTGTCGAAACTAATCTTATAACGCGCTGTCCCCGCAAATCTTTTCGCCTCCTCATCCCCAGGCTCCGTCCACGAAGCTAAAGTCTCTGTCTCAAATCCACCCGGCAGCTCCGGTCCCCCCTCAACAAAAGTCACTTCCCACTTTCCTTTTATTTCATACGGCTCACCATCGGCCCGCAGGTACCGCCACTTCGGCCCATCAATCTTCCGCGATGAAAACGTCCGCAGAATACACGACTGCCCCGGCTGCAACTGAAGATAGACCTGCGTTCTGCCGTTTTCTCCCACTCGAGAAGCAGCCAACCCCCGCTTGCCGGACAGCGCGTCAAATATAACAACCGATTTTGCCTTGACACCAAGCGTGACCCAACCGTCCAAAAGATTGCCGCCCAAATTCGCCACAAAATAATGATGTCCCTTCGTGTGACTACGCCGAATAAACCGGACACCGACAGTATCAACCATCGGCTCACGCCCTACACCGCTCAGCTTCAACATCCGTTCCACTTCTCGCCCAATCAAAAACCGCCCTTTACCAACCCCGACCCTGCGCATCACGGCCTGCGCAGACGTCCACCTCAATGGAGCAAGTGCCCTCTTGAAAAGTTCCCTTCGATTCTCCAAATCCCCAAGCCCCGGGACATCGGCCGGCAATTCATTATGCACAATAATCGTCGCGCCCTCTTTAGCCAGCTCAACTAATTTCTCCAATGTCTTCAAAGGCATAAATCTGCACTTCGGCACCACCACAACCCGATACCTTCGCCCCTCAGTGACAATCCCATTGTCTGCGCAGGTGGTATTGACTAACTGTCTGTCCGAGACATAATCGAACGCATATCCTTGATTCCATAACGTCTTTGCCGCTTCATAAAACCCACTACTCTGAAGCCAGCCGCCTATACCGTGAACCGAAAGCCCCGTCAGCATCCCGCCCCTGTTATGCCACACGTCATAAATCGGAAAATACAGCAGAACGTCATTGTCGACCTCACCCGCCTGCAGAATCGATTGACACCTCGCGATATAAGCATTCAGCTCCGGAAAATCCCGCCAGAAGCTGTTGCTCGGCGCAAAGTTCGTCGAAGCATAAAACAGCCACCCCGGCCACGCCTCATCAAAAGGCGAATACGCCATGCCGTGGTAGAAAACATGATTGATGCCCGACACAAAAAGCTGGTCTATCTCCGGCTTGACCTGCGACAGTGACACCTTAAAGTGCTCCCCGAGCCACGTACACGATTCCGATGCCACAAGTTTTTTCCCCGTCACGTGCGCAGCCGACGACGCGACCTTTAGCATCAGCGGGTCATTTAATGCCGCGTGAAACTTAAAATCCGCGTCCATCCGCAGTCCCGGTATCGCAAGGCCGCTCGGCCCAAAAATCTCCGTCTCCGGAATATCCGCCGCCGCATAAACATCAAGCACATTACTCGGACTGCCGTGCGCCTGGTTCCGCGTCACGCTCCCCTTGCCGTGACACCATTCCACCCACGGCCCAATATAACTCTCAAGATGCAGGTCCGCTATCGTCTCTCGATAATCACACTTCACCCGCGCCACCACATCCTCGTCCCCCTCCCCGAAAAGTGCCGGCAGCTGCTCCCGCAAATCATAGCCTCGCCGCTTCCTGAATTGCTCAAACAAATCGTCCGTCCACGTCGCCCTCCCATACTCGTACGAGTCATGATAATGCGCCCTCGGCATGTCCCCCTCATAATCCGCGAAAGCCTTGTCGAACCGTTCGAGGTAGTTGTCCAAAGCCTCGTTCGAAAACGGGTCTATTATATATCCTGCCCCGCCCGGCGCAGCCCGCTCCACCTTCTTACCACCCAGCCCCTGAAAAACAGCATACAGCTTCCACGTCCCCTCCGGCACGACCCAATCCAGATTCCCCTCCGCATCCACGTTGCCGGCCAAATCAACAACCGCCCCGCTATCAGAATAAGCCATCAAAGCCCGCAGATGTTCCGCCGGCCCCCGCTCACTGTCCCCGGCTCTTAATGGCTTCTCCAGCCCGGCCCCGCCCTCAAGAGTATATGTTCGGAAAATCTCCTCGGCCGTCGCATCCTCGGCGGTGACATTCGGCCCGCCGGGCGGCCAGCCCGTCCCCGTCGACATATCAACACCCATATCCAGCCGCTTCGCCTCCGCGACCGTATGCCCTAACATCTCCATCCACTGCGGACTCAGATATTCAATATACCGCTGCTCATGTCCCTTCGCCCCGTATATCGGGATAATATGCACGCCTCCCATCCCCGCCTCATGATACTTTTCCAGATGCTCGGTCAGCCCTTCTTTATCAACCGCGCTGCCCAGCCACCACCAGTACGTCCACGGCTTACTCTCTCGTGTCACCTCCGGCCAACTCAATGCGGCTGACTTTTTTTTCTTCCCGCACCCACAAAGCGCAAACAAAACCGCCGCCGTGGCGACTACAACCAAAACTCTCACGATGTGCTTCATATCTTTTCCCTTTTTCCTTTTTCCTTTTGCCTTTTGCCTTATCGTTTGGCCCACTAAGAGAACAAAAAAATCGTTCCCACGCAAGGGTTCTAAAATCAATCAAAACTGCATGTAGTCAGGAACAAAAACCGCAAATTTTCAAAAAATTTTTACTCGTTTCTCCATAAGGATTTAGGCAGACCCTTCGACTGCGCTGCGGGCAAGTTTTCAGCGCAAATGCGCAAGTTGAGCCAATTATGGAGGCAGTGCCTCGTGGCACATGCCTCGTGATTGGTTAAATGGTTAATTGGTTAAATGCCTACTCACAACTAACTACTCACTACTCACCAATCCGGGGGTTCTTTGCAGTATCGCATCAACATTCCAGATTGGCTTGACGGCCCATTAATCCGGCTGGCCCTTTTATATCGCCGCCTCCGCTACGGCTATCCCTTTCGCCGCATTCCACTCACCCAGGGCAAATACGCCATAGTCGACCCCGATGATTACGAGCAATTAAATAAGTACAAATGGTATGCCGCCAGGTGCAAGAACACCTTTTACGCCGGCCGACACACCAAAACCGGCAAAGACGGAAAGCGAATCTACATTAAGATGCACCGGCAAGTTATCAACCCGCCCTGGCCTCTGGTCGTCGATCATATCAACCGTTATGGCTTCGATAATCGCAAAGCCAATCTCCGCCCCGCAACACGCTCACAGAACAACCTGAACAAGTCATTTATCAAGACAAAGCCCTCTTCATCGAAATACAGAGGAGTAAGCTGGTACAAACGCAGAAAGATATGGCACGTCCAGGTAGGCATTAACGGCAAATTCAAATTCATCGGATATTTCCACAACGAAATCGAAGCCGCAAAAGCATACGACCAAGCGGCCAAAAAACACCATAAGGAGTTTGCCGTCCTGAATTTCCCCTTGCCCCGTTAGAGGCATTGTCTCTGCTCTCTAATGGGGGCGGTCTTGAATTTCAACAAATGAAAATAGTTAGCCCCCCACCAACTGCTAACCAGTTCCCTCGGGCGTTTGCTGCCCGTGAAACTGGCTTCGATTCGTTTCTATCTGGCCTGTGACTTCCTCAATAAGCAACTGAGCAATTGGCATCTGACTGTGTAGCAAAAATGGTGTTCCGCCAAGGTTAATAATTTCAAGTGTGAGCTGTCCCGACCATTCTGGATGAACAGTGGGGGCGGTGAAATGAACGAGCAATCCACACCTAGCCCTACTGCTTTTTCCTTCAATTCTAGCTCCCAAATAAGGTGGACCTTTTTCAACGGGCAACTCAATGGTTTCCAAGGTTTGGGCAAGGATAAATTCGTTTTTTTCCAAATGATAAGGGCGATTTTCTTCTAAAGTGTGCTTTCTTGAATTCTTAGCTATAAGATCTGCTATGCTCCCCGGCGCCAGGAAGTCATAAGCATATGTGCTGGGTTTAGGGATCGTGATTTCATTGCCAAGTCTCAAATCAACCGAGTGTGTATCATATGGGCAATACTTAACACCTATACCTTTCTTTCGAGGTTGAGGTTCTGGTTTGATCACAAGTCTTCCTTCGTCCAGTGCTTTCTGAATTTCAAGGTTCGACAGAATCATCCCAGACCTATTTGACTTGGCTTTTTTTGACTGTTATTGTCCGCCCATTCTCGAATGTCGGCCGAGGAAGGCTAATCAACACCAAATCACCCTTCTCGTCCAAAGATATCACACGAATCGATCCTTCTACGGTCTTATCCCCAGTGGGTTCTTCATTTAACCTCAAATCTTCCTTTCGAGCGAACAGAGAAAAAACTGTAGAGTCGAACATCTGAGCTTGAACAGCAAACTCCCCAGTAAACTGCCCCTCAGATATTGTACAATCGAGCCATTTTTCCCTTCCCATAATGCACCGTCCCTTTCCTGTCATTTCATCACTGCTTCCCGTACCGGCGGCTGCCAATCGCCCAAAGTAATACCATACAAACTACATCGTCAAAAAACGCTATGCCTACTTAGCATTTTTTCTCACTCAACATAAGCTCTTGCCAAAGCTTGGTTTATCAGCAACGTACTATAATCCGCACCATCTTACTTGCGCACATAATACCTGTTAGAATCCAATCACCTTGCTATATAGCAGGCACTTCTTCAAACGAATGAAAGAGATACACGTTCAGATATGTTTCGTTCTTTCATCACCTTCTAATCAGACCTAAATGATACTTAGGAAATCATGTTATCCTTTTTACCAGAAATCCAACAATAAAGCAAGCACAATCTTAGCTTTCTTACGATTATACCTACCGTTACCTCATCTTCTCTTTTTAGCTATACGATTATGCAAAAGGTTAATTCGCCCTAAAAATACAGACTTTCGCTTGGCCTTGACAGCACTTGCACTAGGTAAGACGCTGAAAATGCAACCCAAAGTCAAAGCTTAAAAACCAAACCCGCAATCCCCAACAAAACAAAACGCCCGCCCATCTATTTTGTCAGACTCAATCAACTTTTTCAACAATCCCACTGTCGCTATTATTTTATCAGCGTTTCTCATCCTTGCTTTGAGGAGCCTGTGTTTTTTCACCCGTGGTTTCTTCAACAATTCGAATTGGCAGGGACGTTTTCCCTGCGAATAGGCCAACGAGACTATCTCTAAGATAAATTTGCGCCGATTCCGTATCACCGTAACCCTGAGGAGTGTATGCTCCTCGTTTAAGAAGGACTTTATCAAAATTGTAGTTCAACGAAATTGACATTTCAAAAAGCAAGTCGGTAAGAAGTTCGCGTGATTTCTCGTTCCAAGCCTCAACTCTAGCATCAAGGCCTGGATCTTTGGGATCTATCCGACCGCTATAAAGATGGTCTCTATATAGCTTCCATGCGTCTACAACCTTTCTGTCCTTTTTCTTTTCGCCATAGAACTCAAGGTCAATCATATTCAATGCCTGCACATGTGGTAGTGATACTGGGGTTCCTCTTGTTGACATTAATGTTTTGAATATTGCTTCTTTCGCTTGCTTTCTCTGTCGAAGACTCTCAATAAGTTTTTGTAATTGGACCGCAACAATGGGCCCACTTACTATTGCAACAACCATTATGATATTTATCATAGCCTTCCCCTTCTTTTTTGCTTCAACTCTTAACTATAATTACTCCCACCGGAACTAAGCTAATGCTTCTAGGTCGCTTTCCGGATTATAATGTCATTGGGCATACTTTAGCAACAAAAAATACCCCGAACCCGCAATCCGCACGAAACACATCATCTCGCAGCTATCCATTTTCCTCTTGCTTCCCTTGTCTGGCCTCTGCGCTCCTTATCTTCCGCCCGCTAACTCTACCCTTCCCCTCGCTCAAAATCCTCCTCATCAAAGCCCAAGTCTGTGCCATCAAAAACTTCCTGGTTCTCCGAATACTTTTTAGCAACTATGTATTCTCTGAACTTGGTCCACGGCCACCAATTAGAAAACTTCGAAATATAGATAACTGCAAGTAACACCACCATCCCGAAAATCACTAGTGGTTCCCTCCACAGCATCCATACAAGAACCATAGCCACCCCCAATATGCCGTTCAATACGGCCATCACGCAAAGCAGCCAGCTCTTTGTTTCCTTTCTCGACAAGTACATAAGGAATTCACGCTTCTTTTCCTCCCACAAGGCAACAGTCTGCACTTTAGTCAGTTTTACCTCCCTCTCCTTCATGCTTATTGCCTCAACGTACTCTCGCCTTGCCACCTCTCCCGCCGACATCTGCTGAATCTCTTCGGCCAAGTCGTCAAGCTTCTTCGAACGGAGAAACTGTGCCGCGACAGTCAGAAAGTCCTTCCTCTCGAAAATGGGCTGCGACCAAAGGTACTTCAGCCAACTGTCCCTGGGGGGCAACTCTGGCGCAATTTTAATACCGGCCAGTAAGTTACTAACCTGTTCTTCTAAATCCGCTCTGTAAAGGCCCAAAAGCAATCGAAATGTCTCATGGGACTCCTGAGGCAACAATTCGATGGCGCTTTCAAGCTCCGCGCCTGTAACTTGGGCAGCCACAGCTAGTTCGCGCCAATCATCCGTTTTCGCAAGAATAATAGGGTCTATCTCACTAGCAAGATAATCTGAAAAATGTTTCCTAGTCACGTCCTCGTTGGCAGACATGTTCTCATACCCTAAACGATATTTTCACGACATTGGGATGGATATGCCTTTTCAATTTCGCAACTACCAGCCAATATCTCAGCCAAGAAACGTCACGCCCTTGCTTGTCAGTTATCCTAACATGACGTAAGCTTTCAGCACTGAATATCCCCGCGGCAGTTGGGGGAGACGACTTAAATTCAAGAGCTAGGCGAATACAGTAAGCCCCATCCAAGAGCGGTGGCTGGGCTTCTGGGGATGCTTTGAAAATCCACACAGGGTTTTCGCCCTTTGCAAATTCACAGAAGGTTACTGAACGTCGGCATTTTTTGGTTTTCTGTGATTCCTTCGTACTGGTGTCCTTCTTCCGTTTGATGCTCGGCTTGGCCGATACATTCACTTCATGCTCGATCCGCTCGGTGCGCGTCGAATCAACAATTTCTTCAACAGTTTCGTATTGAACGTCTGTGCGTATCACATTCACAGCTCGCCCGGAGACAGACGCAGTACACCCTTCCAAAAATCCGTTCGTGTGGACGCATTCCAAACCAATGAATCCCCATCTTCGTGGATAAATGGCAAAACTCACAGTCAACTCGAATGGCTCGGTCTTACTAAGGTTGAGACCCATGAGACCATTCTTTGCGAGGGACTCATCCAGGTCCAACCAGGTACCGCGTATCAAACCATTCTGTTTATCTGTCTTCACGTCCGCTCCCCATATCCGCAAAGCTAAACTTGGTATCTCGCATCTAGCGTCCAGAATCGAGCATCTCGCAAATTAACCATTAACCAATCACCAACTATTCGGGGAAGTTTCCGCTCAACGGTGTGGGTGTTCTATCTCACGGCTAAAAATACCACAAAAACAGCAAAAATCAAGACCAAAAACGCAAAAAAACCACAAATATTATTTACTTTTCTGTCCCCTTGCCTGCCCCGCACGAAATAGGCTGCTGCCGCAATTTGGTGCGGGGTCCCCGCTCTCCCTGCGAAAGCAGGGATCCAGCCTCAATTTTCCCGCTTCACGCTTCACTCTTCACTCTTCACGCTTCACGAATATGCCGTCTCCGGCAGCCCAAATGTTGACTACTTTTTCCATTTTCCGCAGCAATTTTGCATTTTGCTCTTTAATCTTCGATTTTCGCCCCTCTTTTGGTCGGCTTCACAAAAGGGGCATTCTCACATGACCCGGTGGACAAGGCGAGCTTCTGTGGAAAAAGCTCGCTTTTGCAGCAGAGTTCGCTTGGTACACCAAGCTGGCCAAAAACAAAATCCGCGTTAATCCGCGCAATCTGCGATTAAAAAATGCTAAATCTGTGAAATCTGTGGTTGCAAAACCTTCCCACCCCTGCTATAATAATTCTTATGGTGGCTAACCATCAAATCTGTTCTTCGCAGAAGGCCGTTCTCGGCCTGAGCGCCCTCCTTTTGCGCCGCAAGGCGCAATAAACTTATCAACAAAAAACCCACATAAATTTTGCTTTTAATCACGGATTACACAGATTTCACAGATTTTTTTGTTTGTGTTTAGTCGGTGTTAATCCGCGAAATCGGCGATTAGATAAATAAATCGTGGCATTTTAGCCCTGCTTGGGGCATAATTAGCCGCAATTAGCTAAAAAAAAGGAGAAAAACAAATGCCAAAAGAAAAAATCATAATATTCGACACAACGTTACGTGACGGCGAACAGGCCGCCGGAACTCGATTGGGGGCCAGAGAGAAGCTGGAAATCGCCCGGCAGTTGGCCCGGCTGAAGGTCGACGTCATCGAGGCAGGTTTCCCCGCCTCTTCGCCCGAAGATTTCGAAGCTGTACGTCTGATATCGCAGCAGATACAAGGCCCCGTCATCTGCGGCCTGACCCGGGCCATATCAGAGGACATTGAGACCTGCCGAAAGGCGCTGGCCAAAGCCAAAACGTTCCGCATCCATACCGGCATCGGCGTCTCCGAGATTCACATCGCCGGAAAATTCGCCGATGACAAATACGGCAGGACGATGGGCGAAAAGCAGGCCACCATCCTGAAGATGGCCGTCGCGGCTGTTAAGCAGACCGCTCAATACACCGACGATATCGAATTCTACGCCGAAGATTCCGGCCGGGCCGAGCGCACCTATCTGTACGAGGTACTTGAGGCCGTCATCGACGCCGGCGCAACCGTTGTCAATATCCCCGACACCACAGGTTACGCTATGCCCGAACAGTATGGCGCTCTTATCCGGGACATACGCGCCAACGTACCCAACATTGACAAGGCCGTAATCAGCGTCCACTGCCACGATGATTTGGGCCTGGCGGTAGCCAATTCGCTGGCCGGCGTAAAGAACGGTGCACGACAGGTCGAAGGCACGATAAACGGCGTGGGTGAACGGGCCGGCAACGCTGCGCTTGAAGAAGTAGTAATGGCCATTCATACACGTCGGGACTTTTTCGAAGACGTGGAAACGGGCATCAACACGCGCGAGTTCTATCGAACCAGTCGAATGGCGGCCGACATGCTGGGAATGCCCGTCCCTGCCAATAAGGCCGTTGTGGGACGCAACGCTTTCGCGCACAGTTCCGGCATTCACGTGGACGGCTTTTTGAAAAAGCGCGAGACCTACGAGATTATGCGGCCTGAGACTATCGGCCTTGCTCATAGCCGTGTTGTTCTGACCGCGCGCACGGGACGTCACGGCCTGCTCCATCGCCTTGAAGAGATGGGATACACATTGTCTCAGGAAGAGTTGGACAAGACTTATGAACGATTCCTGGCCGTCGCCGACAAGAAAAAGGAGGTCTTCGATGCAGACCTTGCGGCGATCATAAGTGACGAGATTCACGTTGTTGTGGAGCAAGTCTACGAGCTGCAATATCTTCACGTGGCCTGCGGGACGGGTACGCTTCCGACCGCAAGCGTGAAAATAAAAATCAAAGACGAAGTCAAACAGGCCGCCGCCTGCGGTGACGGCCCGGTCGATGCGGCTTATGAAGCCATAAGAGAGGCTACCGGCCTGTCGCCCAAACTGGAAAGCTACTCAATAAGAGCCGTCACCGCCGGCAAAGAGGCGCTCGGCGAAGCAACCGTCAGAATCACCGATAACGGCCGAACCTATATAGGCCGGGGCATCTCCACAGACATTATAGAAGCGAGCGCGAAGGCCTACGTCGATGCTATCAACCGGATGGTCTCAGCACAAGATAAGGGACAAGAGCCAAAATTAAAAGCGGAAGTATAAGAAAGTGTCATTCCTGCCCCGCATCATTGTGCGGGATAAACTCCAGCAGGAATCCAAGAGTTTTTAGGAACGAAGGACTGATTTATGGGAATGACCCCGCACCAAATTACGGCATGAGCCTATCCTTCGATTACACTCAGGACAGGTTTCGTGCGGGGCAGGCAATACAGAAGTAATGACACATGATTGATAGGGACGGATAGCTATGGGAATGACGATTACTGAGAAGATATTGGCGAGAGCGGCCGGGAGAAAGAAAGTTACGCCGGGCGAGCTTGTGGATGCAAAGATTGACGTCGCAATGTGTGTCGATGTCACCACGCCGCCGGCGCTGTCAATGCTGGCTGAGAAGGGAATAGACAGGGTATTCGACAGAGAAAAAATTGTCGTGACGCCGGACCATTTTCAGCCGGCCAAAGACATCAAAAGCGCCGAGCTGCACAAGCGCCTCGACGAGTGGGCAAGGCGACACAAGATAAAATATTACTATAAAATAGGAAGGGCAGGCGTATGTCACGCGCTGCTGCCGGAGCAGGGGCACATCCGGCCGGGCGAGGTCATCATCGGCCCCGACTCGCATACCTGCACCTACGGCGCATTTGCGGCGTTCGGCACCGGTGTCGGGTCAACCGACCTGGCCGCTGTAATAGCAACGGGACAATTGTGGTTCAAGGTGCCTGCCTCGATAAAGTTCGTCCTCAAGGGCTCGTTAGGACACGGTGTCTATAGTAAAGACGTCATTCTCGCTGTAATCGCAAGGACAGGGGTTGACGGTGCACTATATAAGGCGATGGAATTTACGGGGCCGGCCCTGGCCGAAATGTCAATGGAAGCGAGAATGACTATCACGAATATGGCTATAGAAGCCGGGGCGAAAAACGGCATAATGGGATTCGACCAGACAACAAAACAGTATCTTGACGAACATCTAAAAGATAAGACGGATTACACCGTTTATGAATCCGATGAGGACGCCGAATATGTCGGTGTAGAGGAATTTGACTGCTCGAAAATGGAGCCGATGGTTGCTCTGCCGCATTTGCCCAGCAATAGTGTACCCATCGGAGATTGTGCCGGCAAAGCAATGGACCAGGCCTACATCGGAAGCTGCACGAATGGCAGAATCGAGGACCTGAGAATCGCTGGAAAAATTCTCAAAGGAAAACAGGTTGCGATTCGCACAATAGTCGTGCCGGCCACGCCGACAATATGGAAGCAGGCAATGAGCGAAGGCCTGTTCGATATATTCTATGATGCCGGCTGTGTAATCGCAGCACCAACCTGTGGGGCGTGCCTTGGCGGTTTTATGGGTGTACTGGCCGCGGGTGAAAAGTGCGTGAGTACAACAAACAGAAACTTCGTCGGAAGAATGGGACATCCTAAGAGCGAAGTTTATTTAGCCAGCCCGGCAACGGCGGCAGCGAGTGCAGTCGAAGGAAAATTAACCGACCCAAGAAATTATATTTAATCGCGGATTACACGGATTAAATCGATTTTAATTTGTTTAAGGAGTTTTGGAACCCATGGCGGTAACTGAAGACGGTCTTGTTCATGGAGGCCTGACGGGCAGAATTCTTGGCGCTGCTATGGAAGTACACAGCAAGTTGGGCCCGGGATTCCTTGAAAGTGTTTATGAAGGAGCGCTTGCATATGAATTTGAGTTGCAGAAAATCAGTTTTGAAAGGCAGAAAGAAATTCCGGTGTTATATAAAAACAAGCAAGTTAAACAATTTATTTGTGATTTTGTGGTAGACAGCAAAGTCATTGTTGAACTTAAAGCGATTAGGGAAATAACTGAAATAGAAAAAATACAGGTCATTAGTTATCTGAAAGCAGGTCGATTTCAAGTAGGACTACTACTAAATTTCGGACAAAAATCGCTAAGCGGTTTCAGAAAAGTTTTTTGATGTAATGAAAGGAATTTTGACGATGAATGGGCATGGGAACAAAATAGTCAAGATGAAAGGATTCGCCCATGTCCAGACCTGTATTTGTGCGAAAGCTGACCAAAACAGAACAGGCCAGAATAACTCGTTTGATTCGCAGCAACGAAGATGCTCGCATCGTACGTCGTGCTCAGATGATTTGGTTGTCCTCTCAGGGCAAGAAAACTGTAGAGATTGCCGAAATGTGGGGCATAACAGGAGCCACCGTTTTGCGTACAATTCAAAATTTCAATGCAAAGGGACTCATATCTCTGGCGGACAAACCTCGCAAAGGCCGTCCTCGAAAGACTACAGATCGCTATGTGAGATTACTGAAAGAAGCTGTGCAAAAATCTCCGCGGGATTTTGGCTATCCATTCAGTTCCTGGACGTTGGATCGATTGCGAGAATATCTTGGGCAACAGACTGGTACGCTGCTAAATCCGCGTTATCTATCTCAGCTAATGGCCAGACAAGGGATTGTATATCGTCGTCCGAAGCACGTGATGGCACATTTACGAAATGCCAAGGATTACAACGAGAAAAAGGCTATTTTGGAGTTTTTAAAAAACGCGCAGTCGAAAGGAACGCCCACTTCGACCTTCTCTACCTCGACGAATGTGAAGTTCACTTGCACCCGACATTGACAAAGGTCTGGACTCTCAAAGGCACACGTCCTGTGGTGCCTGCGGCAGGAACCAATCAACGGCTTTGTCTGTACGGAGCGTTTAACTACAAGAGCGGTCAGGTTCATTACATGAGTCATCCTAAGAAGAATTCCAGACGTTTTGCCCAGTTTCTATCTCAGCTTTTGTCGAGTAATTCGGAACGTTTTATGATATTGGTTCTGGACAATGCCAGTTATCACCGTACCAGAAAGATTCTGGATATTTTGACTGAACACGAGGACCATGTGTTTGTGGTTTGGCTGCCCAAGTATAGTCCTGAATTGAATTTAATTGAAGGACTCTGGGGCTACTTGAAAAAGTCGGCTTTGAATAACTATTTTTATGGCGATATGGCGTCTCTTGAAGCAGCAGTCGATGATGCGTTTAGAGAACTACAGCAACATCCGGAAACAGCGTTGTCTCTGGCGTACAAAACTTCAAAAAACTTACGTAAAAGTGCTTAGTGGTCTGTAACACGATAAATGCGTGGTGGTTACTGGAAGTTGCTCCGAGCCATCCCCAAGCTCGTCCCTCACCTTGGGGACGCCTTTCGGCGGATTTTTCGGGACTCACTTGAGGCTGCCACCCATCAAATTAGATGTTACAGAATACTAGAGTACAAGAGGTTGGTCAATACAAAAAAACAGAATCTGTGAAAATCAGCGAAATCTGCGATTAAAAAGGAAAAGAATTATGGCAAAGGCACACGTATATAAGAGAGACCATATAAATACGGATGAGATTATACCGGCAAGATACCTAAATACCGATGAGGAAGCTGAATTGGCGAAGCATTGCCTTGAAGACCTGGACCCTGACTTTGTTAACAAGGTGCAGCCGGGTGACGTAATTGTTGCTGGCGAGGACTTCGGCTGTGGCTCGTCCAGGGAGCACGCCGTGTGGGCTATTCGAGGAGCAAAGGTGCAGACCGTCATTGCCAAATCCTTCGCCCGAATCTTCTATAGAAATGCTATCAATAACGGATACTACATAATTGAATGTCCGCACGCTCCAGATGGTATTAAGCAGGGCGATGAGCTGGACATCGATTACAAATCCGGCTTAATTAAGAATAAAACTGCTGGTATTGATATCAAGTTTGCACCGCTGCCGGGGTTTGCTCTGGAAATAATAAACGACGGCGGACTGCTGGAGCATATAAAGAGGGGTCAGGGGCCAGGGGTCAGGGGCCAGAACGGATAGATGACAGTTATAAAAGGGGCCAGGGGCCAGGGGTCAGGGGCCAGAACGGATAGATGACAGTTATAAAAGGGGCCAGGGGCCAGAGGCCAGGGGTCAGGGACCAGGGGTCAGGGGCCAGAGACCAGGGGTCAGGGACCAGGGGCCAGGGGCCAGAGAAAATAGATGACAATTAAAAGCTACCAAGACCTTGAAGTATGGCAAAAAGCTATGGACCTGGTAGTGATGTGCTATCAAGCAACAAGAGATTTCCCGAAATCTGAAGTTTATGGTCTTGCAAGCCAACTACAACGTGCGGCCGTATCAATCCCAGCAAATATAGCTGAGGGGCGTGAAAGAAAATACAGTAAGGAATTTGTTCAACATCTATCTATAGCTTACAGCTCTCTGGCAGAACTGGAAACTCACGTTCAAATAGCACAACGGTTAGACTACATTAGTCCTGACAAAACTAAACGTTTGTTGGAAATAACAGCAGAGATTGGTCGGATGGTCAACGGCTTACGACAATCCATAGAAAAACGCAATGCGCCTGATTCCAGACCTCTAATTCGTAACCAGTGAAAGTCAACCAGTGATGCAGAGTTGTTAACCTATCAAGAGATTTACAATGTATTTGGTTGACATTTTGTTTCCGGTAGAGTAGCAAAAGGTCCGCCAAACCAAAGGCGGATGAATGTTGTATGGCTCCCCGTGAGGGGTGCCTGGGACGGCCACAGGTATTATTGTATTGGGCGAAGAACATGAGTATTTGGAACTGGGTTATAAGGCAGGCAAAGAAAGAATATTCGCCCCAAGCCCGCATCGCAGCAATAGCATTCGAAGTTGCCATTTTTCTGGTCATCATTCCAAGTTTATTGGTTTACCACTCGAGACTTGAAAATGGCAGGGTGTCTATAAGTGAACGCCCTGCTTTTCTTGTGATAGGTGGGCTTATTGCAATGTGTGGCATATCTTTGGCGCTGTGGACTATGTGGGTGCAATTCCATAAAGCCCATGGCACTCCCGTACCGATTATGGCGACGAAGAAGCTTTTGACCAATAAGCCCTACTCCCTTTGTCGGAACCCAATGGCATTAGGTACAATACTCTTTTATACAGGAATTTCTGTCATTGCTCGTTCGTATTTATCAGTTGGAACAACAATAGTGATTACGTTGTTTTTGATCGTGATGATAAAAGCTTTTGAAGAGAAAGAGATGGCTTTGCGGTTTGGTGAAGACTACATGCGATATAAGAAAGAAACCCCATTTCTGATACCACGTGTTCATTGGTTAAGAAAGAAAGATGGTAAATGAGGCACAATAAGCCGAACGTGGCGTTAACGCGACGCCCGTGAGCCACCTCGTCCGACTGAAGGGCAGCGTAATATTCACTGGTGCAAAATATCGCACCCTACATGGAAGGTGACCATCCCCAAGCTCGTCCCTCACCTTGGGGACGCCTTTCGGCGGATTTTTCGGGACTCACTTGAGGCTGCCACCCATCGGAGAATCAACAGAACAGCATGGGCAACAAGCTGCCACCCATCGCGGCATATCGTGTAGATTTTATTGATAAGGCGGTTGTTGGAGGGTATAGTATCGGCAGATAATAGAGTTATAAGTAAAAAGTTAAAAGACTAAAGAGAACGATTCGATGAACAGGCGAGATTTTTTGAAGACCATCGGGCTGGGCGCTGCGGCGATGGCGCTGCCGGGATGCGCGGGCGCCTCCAGGAGGCGTGCGGATAAGTCGTCCGCGGAAAAGCTCAATTTCGTTCTCTTTCTGATTGATGATTTGGGCTGGATGGACGCCGGCTGTTACGGCAGCAGGTTTTACGAGACTCCGAATATAGACAGACTGGCCGTTGGTGGAATGCGATTCACCGATGCATACGCTGCCTGTGCCGTCTGCTCACCGACAAGGGCCGCGGTTATGACCGGAAGGTATCCTGCTCGCGTAGGAGTTACCGATTGGATACACTGGCTTGATTTCGAGGGCGATTGGACCGACCCAAATGAGAAAGGCCCTACCGAATATGTCGGCAAGAGCAAAAGGAAATTATTATGTCCGCCCAACCCATACTGGATGGAGCTGGAAGAGGTTACGATTGCCGAAATCCTCAAACCCGCCGGATACACCTGCTGTCATATCGGCAAATGGCACTTAGGTCACGATGCGTGGTATCCGCAAAAGCAGGGCTTCGACTTCAATATAGCCGGATGTCACTTCGGCATGCCACCAAGCTATTTCGACCCTTATCAAAAAAGAAAAAACAAACGAGGCATCCCGACACTAAAACCCCGTCGAGAGGGCGAATACCTGACCGACCGCGAGGCTGACGAGGCGGCAAGCTTTATTAAGGAACACAGCGACAAACCATTTTTCCTCTATATGGCCCACTATGCGGTACATGTCCCCATCCAGGCAAAGGAAGAGATTACTTCGAGATACCGTACGAAGCCCCAATACGGCCAGAAGAGCGCCAAATACGCGGCGATGATACAAAGCGTGGACGAATCCGTGGGCCAAATTATGTCTGCGCTGGAAGAAACCAACGTTGCCGAGAGAACGGTGATAATCTTCACCAGTGACAACGGCGGGCTTTCACGGTTCACGAACAATGCGCCGCTGCGCGCCGGCAAAGGGTATCCGTATGAGGGCGGCATCCGCGTGCCGCTGATAATTCACTGGCCCGGCGTCGTAAAAAGCGGCACCATCAGCCATGAGCCGGTCACCAGTGTAGATTACCTGCCGACTATTTGTGAGCTTGCGCAAGTTAAGCCGCCTGCGGACCGCCAAATTGATGGTCTCCCGCTCGTTGACCATCTGAAGTCGAACGGAACCGCCAAGTTGGGCAGGGACGCCATCTTCTGGCACTTTCCCCACTATCGAGACGAAATCACCCCTTACAGCATTGTTCGCAACGGCTGCTGGAAACTCATACGCAGATATGAGGGCAATACCTTTGAACTGTTTAACCTTAGAGATGATATATCCGAAACAAATGACCTTTCTGAGAAGATGGCCGAAAAGGTAGAACAGCTTAATGCCAAACTGACTGGCTGGCTGAACGATACCGGGGCTAAACTGCCCAGGTCAAATCCTGGCTACGACCCCGGGACAGAGAAGAAAAATACGTAAAGGCGAATAAGTAACTTGTGCCCGGCTGAACCTTGGAACGAGAAAGACGTAATTGTAACACAAAAAGGAGAAACAGAAGTGTATAAGATTGCTGTAATACCTGGTGACGGGACCGGTCCGGAAGTGACGGTCGAAGCGATAAAGGTGCTGAAAGTCGCTGCGGACAAGTTTAAGTTCAAAGTCGAATTGACAGAGTTCGACTTCGGCGGCGAGAGATACAAAAGGACCGGCGAAACCCTGCCGGACAGCGCCGTCGAAGAGCTTCGCAAATTCGATGCGATTCTGCTCGGCGCAATCGGCCATCCCGATGTAGCTCCCGGAATTCTGGAAAAGGGAATACTGCTAAAGGCCCGGTTTGGGCTGGACCAGTATATTAACCTTCGGCCGGTCAAGCTCTACCCCGGCGTAGAGACACCGTTAAAAGACAAAGGGCCTGATGATATAGACTTTGTCGTTGTTCGCGAAAACACCGGCGACCTTTACACCGGTACGGGCGGCTTCACAATGAAAGGGACACCGCAGGAAGTGGCGGTCCAGTCGGCTGTTTATAACCGTTTTCAGGTTGACCGCTGTTTGAAATACGCGTTCGAATACGCCCGCAAGTACGGCAAAAAAGCGCGCGGCAAAGGCGACAAAAACACACTTGCGCTCTGTGGAAAAACCAACGTGCTGACATACATCTATGACCTCTGGGAGCGAGCTTTTCACGAGATGGGCGAGGCCGAGTATCCTGACATCGAAAGGGAATACTATCACGTTGACGCGACCTGTATGTGGATGGTCAAGAATCCCGAATGGTTCGACGTCATCGTGACCGGCAATATGTTCGGTGACATCATTACCGACCTCGGCGCGATGGTGCAGGGCGGTATGGGTATCGCAGCCGGCGGAAATATCAACCCCGAAGGCGTCAGCATGTTCGAGCCCATCGGCGGAAGTGCGCCCAAGTATACGGGCAAAGGTATTATCAACCCCCTCGCCGCTATTTGCGCAGCCCAAATGATGCTTGAGACCCTCGGCGAGGACGAGGCCGCGGTGAAGGTAGAAGAGGCGGTAAAATTCGTAACCGCCAAGAAAATAAAATCGCTCCAGGCCGGGAAGATGGGATATTCGACCAGCGAAGTCGGGGATATGGTCGCTGAAAAAGTCGCTGAATGAATTGGAAAAGCAAGCTATGAATAACAAGCAGGAAATCGCGAATAGACTGATGCAACGCGCCATGGAATTGTGGAACCAACCAACCACACCTGTAAATTTTACCAACGACCCAGAGGCGAACAGGTTCTTAAACGATATTGAGAACCATCCACATGGTTTTGTGCTTGCCTGCATCATGGACCGCCAGATATCTGCAGAGGTTGCTTGGGCAATACCCTATAAGGTCTGCCAATACATTGGTGACTTCAGTTTTGAGGGACTGAGAAAGATATCGCTATCAGAATTAGAGAAATTGGTGAGACATCGAGCACAGAATATGGCGCAATATTTTCACGAGGCCATACAACGTATTGAAAATATGTATGGAGGGGACGCGAGCCTCATTTGGCAAGGTCGTCCCAGCAGCGCGACTATTGTTAGGAGATTTCTCGAATTTTCTGGTGTTGGCCCCAAGATCGCCACTATGGCAACGAATATACTTGTGCGAGAACTTAAAGTTCCGGTAAGTGACAAATTCTCAATAGATATTTCAGTCGATGTTCACATACGTCGGGTTTTCAAAAGGCTCGGCTTAGTTCGAAATGAAGCACTGGACGAGGAAATAATCTACACCGCAAGAGAACTAAATCCGGAATATCCCGGAATATTCGACTTAGCTGTTTGGGAAATTGGCCGGGACTGGTGCAAAGCCAAAAGTCCCAACTGCACATCCTGCTATATGCAGAAACATTGCACAACTGCAAAAGAATCAGGAGCCTTTAGTTTGTTGGAGGAGTAGAAGAAAGTGCCAGCGAACTTAACTCCGGAATATTTTAAGGCTGAGAAGTGGTTTCGCGAGGCGACGACCACGGAGGAGAAGATTCTGGCCCTTGAGCGGATGCTGTCCGTGATGCCCAAGCACAAGGGCACGGACCATCTCAAGGCTGACCTTCGGCGGAAACTGAGCAAGTTGAAAGAGGCGGCCACGCAGAAGAGCAAAGCCTCGGTAATAGATATTTTTCACGTTCCGCGCAGCGGTTCGGGGCAAATTGTTCTGTTGGGCACGCCGAACTGCGGTAAAAGCTCCATCGTCGCGGCACTTACGAACGCGAAAGTCAACGTTGCCGATTTTCCCTTCGCAACTACCGCCCCCGTCCCCGGGATGGTGACATTCGAAGACATCCCGATTCAGCTCGTTGATATGCCGCCCATCACAGCTGATTACACCGTTCCGGGTCAAATTGGAACGTACCGCAACTGTGACCTGGTTGCCGTGGTTATAGACCTTTCGGCAGATGTTGTCGAGCAATTGGGTATCTGTATGGACTTTCTCGAATCAAAGAATCTGCTCGTCGACGCCGAGACTCCTGCCCTCGACACACACGGCAATCCTCTCGGGAAAACGGCCTTTTGTATCTGCACGAAATCCGACATCGCCAGAGCGGACGCGTTTCAAACGTTGAAGAAATCCTGCAAACAAGCTTTTGAGTTTGCCAAAATATCAACTGAAACCGGCGCCGGCATTGACGGGCTGCCGGGCGTTTTTTTCAAATTGCTGAACATAATCCGCATTTACGCCAAACCGCCTGGTAAAAAGGCCGATATGGATGAGCCATTTACTCTGCCCGTCGGCTCGACCGTTATGGACCTGGCGGCCGCCATTCACAGAGAATTGGCTGAAAAACTAAAATTCGCAAGAATCTGGGGCACCGACGTCTATGACGGCCAAAACGCCCAGAGAAACCATGTCTTGAACGACAAGGACATTATTGAGTTGCACTTCTCGTAATTTTGCCTATAATGCCGACTTCAGTATTGATGTACCTCTTCAAAAAGAACGCAAAATAGAAAGGAGATTTAGAATGTGCAGAATTCGCTCGATTTGTGTCCGTGTTTTGTCGGTGGTGATTTTGGCAGTGATATTTGACGTGTCCGGCTGCACCGGCTTGAAGAAAGAGCCTGAGAAAGGACCCAAAAATCTGCGTACCGAGGGTGAGGACACATCGCAGCAGCCTGAAAGTAAGAAAACACCATCGGGTGAGATAACAGCAAGAATAATTGAGAAGCCAGCCAGCTTGACGATTGAGGCCGGCAAAATTGGTGAACCAATCTCGAAGTATATCTACGGCCAGTTCATCGAGCACCTCGGCCGCTGCATCTACGGCGGCATCTGGGCCGAAATGCTCGAAGACCGCAAGTTCTGGCATCCCATCCCGGCTGATGGCCCTATCTGGAAAGAGCACAAAGGAGCAAGAGTTCTTATAGCGTCCCCGTGGGAGGTAGTGGGTGACAAAGATGCTGTAACGGTGTCAACAAAGGAACCGTTCGTAGGGGAGCATACGCCGGAAGTGCGGTTGGCTGGGAAAGAGTGGCGGGGTATAGTACAGGATGGTCTGGCGCTTCGCAAAGGACGCGAATACGTCGGGCGAGTTGTGCTGGCGGCAGATTCCGAATCGGCCGTAGCGCAAGTCAGTCTGTACTGGGACAAAGGTGCCGGTAAGAGCATATTTATCGAGAACCTCACCAGCGAGTTTGCCACAACGGCTTTTAATTTCACAGTTGATGGTGACACCGATAACGGCCGGCTGGAAATTGTAGGGCGTGGAAAAGGTACTCTTCGAATCGGGACTGTCTCGCTTATGCCCGCCGACAACGTCAAAGGTATGCGGGCCGACACGCTGAGGTTGCTCAAAGAATTAAACGCCCCGATTTATCGCTGGCCCGGCGGAAACTTCGTAAGCGGCTATGACTGGCGCGACGGTATCGGTGACCGCGACAGGCGTCCGCCGCGGAAGAATCCCGCGTGGACGGGTGTTGAGCATAACGATTTCGGTTTAGACGAGTTTGTGGCCTTTTGCCGCGAAGTCGGCGCTGAACCAATGGTTGTTGCCAATTCCGGCTTCGGTGACGACCACTCCGCCGCCGAGGAAGTCGAATATGTCAACGGCTCGACAGATACGCCGATGGGCCGATGGCGTGCGCTCAACGGCCATCCCAAACCCTACAATGTTAAGTGGTGGGGCATCGGCAACGAGATGTACGGCAAATGGCAGTTGGGACATATGAAACTTGAGCACTACGTCCAAAAACACAATCTGTTTGCCAAGGCAATGCGCAAAGTGGACCCGTCCATCAAACTCGTTGCCGTTGGTGACACAGGGAAGTGGTCGAGAGGAATGCTGGGGAACTGCGCCGATTATATGGACCTGATAAGCGAGCACTTTTACAGGGGAGAACAGGAGTCCGTGATTAAGCACGTGTGGCAGACCGTTGACGCCATCCGCAGCAGGGTCAAGGCCCACCATAGTTACCGCGAAAAAATTGAGTCGCTTAAAGGCAAAGGTATCCGCATTGCCCTCGACGAGTGGAACTACTGGCACAGGCCTTACGTCTACGAGTACGGAGAACTTGGCTGTCGGTATACGCTCAAAGACGCTCTTGGCATTGCTGCCGGCCTGCACGAGATGATACGCAGCAGTGATATGATATTTATGGCCAATTATGCTCAGACCGTCAACGTCATCGGCTGCATCAAGACAACAAAGACCGACGCGGCTTTCGCAACGACGGGCTTAGCGTTAAAACTTTATCGTAACCTCTTTGGCACTGTGCCGGTAGCCGTCACCGGCAACATCGAGCCGCTTGATGCAGTGGCTGCGTGGACTGAAGGCCAGAAAGTTCTAACTGTTGCCGTAGTGAATCCTACGGTTTTCACGTATGAAATCGGATTGGACATCAAAGACGCGCAAGTAACCGGCAGGGGACGGCTGTGGCAAATTTCTTCGTCGGACCCAATGGCGTACAATGAGCCCGGGAAACCACCGAAAGTGACGATTGAGGAATGGGCATTCTACGCTGGTGACCTTAGCAGGTTGAGAGTGCCATCTCTAAGCGTTTGCATCTACAGGCTAGCGGTCCGCTGAATATAAAATCAAATATCAAAATGTAAAATTAAGTCCACAGGACGCCCAGCAGCGGAAGTCGTCATCCAGCGCGAACCTTCTGCTGGATGACTCCACAGTTTTAATTTTTGACTTTTAATTTTTGAACTTCACTATAAGGAGGCTGACAACTATGGAATGCAAAAAAGAGCAGAATTTGAAGAATTGCAATTGCACATATCCATGTAGTAAAAAGGGAGTATGCTGTGACTGTATAAGGAGTCATTTGGCTATCAAAGAACTGCCCGGCTGCTGTTTCCCCGACGATGTCGAGAAAACTTACGACCGCAGCTTCCGCGCCTTCGTAAAGGCCTGGGGACTGTAAGAAAATTAAAAGTTAAAAAGCAAAATGCAAAACTGTGGAGCCGCTCCGCGGGTTATTTTAACAAAACCCCTGGCTCCGCAGAACAACAAACTTCTCTTAATACTATTATTAAGAATCACAATGCGTAAGAAAGGCCGAGCCAAAGTGAGCCCGGCCTCGGCAGTATTCAACCTATCCATTTATTCGGTTTCTTTCGGCTAATTGTCTACGACTTTGACCTCGGCGTCACGTGGGGCGCCAGCCTCGTAGATATCCGCTGGGCCGCTGGACGGATAATCAAAAACCATCGACAAGGTTCCGCTCTCACCTGCTGACGCTTGATACAGAATCATCTTTTTGGCGAGGCGTGTCTTGGCATCAGCGATAATTGTAATCTTCCCACGGAACCCCTCTTCTGTGCTGTAATCCACGTTTATAATCTTGGCGGACCGGTCGCCATACGTCGAGTCAGAATATTGAACTCTTGCTCCTCTTTTTTCCAACTCAGAAATCGCACGCAGATATATTTCTGGCATGCTTGCAGGCGGAGTCTCTTCAGGGTGATGCGGCGACGTAACGGTTATAGTGTTATTCTTCGGGTCGTACAGCTTTATTGAATCCGAGGTAGTAACTTCAATTTTACCGCCTTGTTCAATTATGAACATTCGATATGGGTCTATTGAATACCACCACTCAGCTTTCTCCCACTGTTTGAGCGTATCGGGTGGCACGTTATTAGTATCTCCGACCCACTGTCCTGTTGCGTGCAACCATGGAGTCCTTTGCATTGCTGTGATCACGTCCGATACCGCGAATGCCGGTGTCGTGATATCGACTGAGCCCGTGTAGAGGCGCAAGCTCACAATTACGGTAACTATTATTACTGCCGCAGCAGCTAATTTTGTTATTCTGCTTTTCATAATTGTTCTCCATGTGCTCGATTCACTTGCCTTTAATTCCGTTAATTCTTCAGGGGCAGTTTTGAGTCCGTCATAAACACCTACCGCCACACCCCCTATGCCCATTAAACCAATATACAGTATGACAACAGGCGACCAGCGACCGCTAAGCAAATAATATACTCCGCTGGCGCCGAGACCCATAATAAGCGAAATCGTTATGCCAAGGGTGATAACAGCGGGCCATCTGATGACACGCTTTCCGTCTCTTCTGCCGACAATAATTATGCCGCCGCGACATTTTTCTGCGTATTCTGGCATCAGCTTATAAAGCCGTCTCAACCTTGCCCGTTTAGCCTTAAGGCGACCCAGCAACTTAAAGGATATTGGAAATAAAACAACACAGGCAACAAGTACCAGCCCCCATCCTGCGACAAATTGTATACGCAAAGTATCAAGCAGCCGTTCTGAAACACAAAACAGCAGCATTAATACCGCAAAAAACCATAATGGGACCTGCACCAGCCAGGCTAAACGCTTTACACGTCTTCTTTCCGCCTCCAGAACATCCCTTAAATCCCGGCGCTCTTTATCGGAAACGCCGAAAGGCTCGATCCCGTCCTCTCTCAACAACTCATTGATTAAACTTTTGTCATTTTTCATTTTCACTCTCCAGTACTTTTTGAAGAGATTGTTTGGCATAGTATATTCGGGATTTGACTGTCCCGAGACCACAGCCGACAATTTCAGCTATCTGCTGATACGGCAGATTTTCAAGGAAACACAGTGTCAGAACTTCTCTATGGTGTGGCTGGATTTCAGTTAAGGCTTTATGTATCGCCTCAGCACGACCTGTTGGAATATCAGGTTCGTCTTTTATTTCAGATAAAACCCCCTCTTCCGGCAGCGGTGCAAATATCCGCTTGTTTCTAAACCCGCCAAAAACTTTGTTGCGGGCTATCCTGTAAAGCCACACCGGAAAAGCCCTGGGCTCTTTGAGATTTTCTATCTTCCTGTAAACCGAAAGCCAGATATCCTGAAGCATGTCGTCGATATTGTCGGTTTTCGCGTCCAGCCTCCTGATATAGTAGCGCAGCCGCGGCTGATAAAGCTCAAAAAGCTCCTCAAAAGCCTCTCCGTCGCCCACCTGGCACCGAAGCACCAGAATTTCCAGACTTTGACAAGAATTCATAAACTCTCTTAAAACAGAATCCAGCTTCCATTAAAGAAAGATGCCACATTGTCCCAAAAGTTCAAATAATATTATAAATATTAAAACTTTTCTAAAAAATCTCCCAAAAAGCGCAAGAAAAAAGGCCGAGCCAAAGTAGGCCCGGCCTATTCGTTCACACTACTGCATATTCTATTGCGAAGACGGATTTTCGAGCTCAGCTAATCTTTCAGCACTAACGTTCTCGGTAGTTAAGTCGCCAAAGATTACCCTGTACTCGTCATCCGAAACCTTCCACCGCATCAGCACCGCATTCACATCATCAGACGTAACCTTATCGCCGTAGTACGCAGGGTCCTTATTCTCCTGGACTAATTGAGCGTAGAAAATATAAGGTGCCTGTAAAACCATTATCTTTTTCGTTATCTTCTGGGTTTGTTCCGGGGTTGGCTCTTTATCTTTGTCAATACCCATGCTTTTCAAGACTTTACCAGCTTCTTTCATTACGGCCGTCATAGTCATGCTGCTTGGGTATCTGCCGTCAGCAATCTGGGCAAAGATACGCAGACCTTGAACGACACTTCCTTCGTCCTGTCCGGGAAGCTCCATGTCAGCCATCAAGGTATAGTCAGCAGGTATGTTCGGCTCAAATATTGCCGGGTCAAGTTCTATATCCCATTCGAATCCGTCCATAACCATCGACATCTGCATCAATCCGGCGCCAGTTTCCATCTGCATCTCGATCTCCATCCGCACAGGCAGATCAGTCTTGACGTCCACCCATAGACGTGCCACAAAATCCTCAAATACGCCGCCGTACACCTTGGGATCCGTGGTCTCGATGCCCTCGACCTTAACGCCGTCGATTACATCACGTCCCAGTTCCGTGTATTCAGCAGACATGAATGCCCTAATCATTTCTCTGGGGTCGTTACCCTGTCTCTGCATTTTTTCAAGATGTTCGTCGGTCAGTGCGATTCGCATGTACCCCTTTTGCTCGGGCAGGACCGAAATAATCACCCCTTCTGCCAAGAGCATGTACTGCGACATTTGCAGCTTGCCATCCTGATACATATCCGCACGACATCCGTACTCTGAAGAGGCGAACGTTTCCATTTGCGTTTGTGTTTCTCGAGTATTTTCTGTGTCCGCACCGATTATTGCGGTTGAGTGTCCTCGAAAAAAGCACGTTCGAATCCGCCCGACCCTGTCTGCCAACTCGGCCCAGGCGACACTCTCAAGCGAGCCGAAGAATTGCGGTAGTGCGACAACAGCAGCTATGATTATCGCCGCCGCCACGGCCAATTTTGTTATTCTGCTTTTCATAATTGTTCTCCAAACAGGCGGCTGAAGCTTCGCCGTCTTCTTCTTTTTAAGTTCTTCTTGTGCCTTGAGGACATGAGACCAGATTCGGCCATCCATTTCAGCGCCGGCTGTAAAGTGCAATCTCCTTACTATCTTCTCGATGTTCTGCGAAGGTTTCATTAGTTTACCTCACTATTCAATAGCGACCGCAACTTATTCAAACCATACCGATATCGGCCCTTAATCGTATTTACCGTGACACTCTGCAACTGTGCTATTTCTTTGAATTTCATTCCCGCTATCAAATGCAGACTTACTGCTTCTCGCTGCTCGTACGGAAGCTGGGCCATCGCGCAATTCAACTGTTCGGACTCTTCGTTGTATATGACCAGCTGAGCAGGTCCGTTTTGGACCAAGCCCGTCAAAGCCGCTTCGTGGAGCCCAACAGGGTGTCGCCGGTTCAATCGGGCATAGTCACGTGCGCGATTAATGACGCAAGTTGCCAGATAGGCTTTCAGGCTTCCCCGAAGCTTGAAATTCTCAGAAGAAACCACAAAGGCGACAAAAACATCATGTAACACATCCTCAGCCGTATTCACATCATTCAAAAGAGCAATTGCCAACGTCAGCAAATAATCCCGGTACTTTTCATAGATACGACGTAGCGCATCCCGGCTGCCGTGCTTAAACCTCCATTTAAGTACTTCGTCTTCTATCATGGGTGATTAGCTTGTCCAATCTTAAGAACGACCGTTCATCATTATTACCACGATTCCAATTACTATTTGGGTATAAAGAAAATGGATTTATTTTGCAAGACCCCATACTTTAAGTCAAATAAACGGCTCTACCCCAGAGAATGCGCATAAGAAAGGCCGAGCCAAACTCATGCCCGGCCACTGTAAAGCACCTAAATAAGTTACGAGCTTTTCAGGTTAAAGCTATTTTAATAGGCGTTTGCTGAAATCTGATTCCCCTTTAATAAACTCTACATGCCCATCAACAAAACCGACGTTAATTCCCCAGTCCCAGACGTCATAAGCTTCGTATAATACAATTTTGGATGGGGACAAACGTCCCTCTGGTTTCAGGTAGACGTACCCATTTTCACGTTCTGGCTGTCTTGGATTGACCAATGTCTCATTATTAAGTCCGGAGTTGAGAAGATCATCTAAGCTGCGCGGCCATTCACCGTCATGTTCTTCAACATAATCCAGACACGCCTTTAAAATTCGATCCATATTCGCAGCTGATTGAGTCCGCTTTGCTAGCTGATCGCTACGCTCGACCGGTCCAACAATTCTTTGTTCCTTATATCCTTGGGGTGGTTCTAAACTAAACAATGACTGGTCTAGTTCGACATCGAAAACAATGTCGGTGGTAATAGCATGGAAAATACACGAGTGGGCATCTTTCTTAGTTTCTTCGATGAGAATAGGCCGTTGGGTTTCAGGATCAGCCCAAACCATTATCTGGCGGTTTTCGTTTTCTTTAGTTAGTTGAAAGCCTGTGGCCAGCTTTCCATCGATCTCCTTTTGGCCGACCTCCTCTATAAAAAAACCCTCCATATTTTGAAAGTTTTCGAAAGTGTTATATAGCTCGAGGGCTTTCTTTGCTGTAGATGATATTACTGCCAGCTTTCGATTTGGGTCCAAAACAAGCGTATTCCCTATGGAATGGTCTAATATCCAGATCTTTCCATCCGGCAATTCAACCCGCATATAATATGGTTCGAGAACCATAGTTCGAGCAATCTGTGGCTTCTGTCCTTCAGTCACAAAAGTTGTCTTCCAGGCTAACGTCTTAGCATTTTCAATGTTCTTCAAAATATCACCGAAAGCCACACTTGCTCCGTCAATTGGGCCGCTGAACTGATTTATGCCTACCATCACCGCTATAATTATTACTGCCGCAGCAGCTAATTTTGTTATTCTGCTTTTCATAATTGTTCTCCATAAAATGTGCTGCCTTGATGGCATTAGAGTTTTACTGAAACTTTCCGCCGTCTCTTGCGCGATTTTGCGCACATCAGCCGGCACGTCTTCACCGCCTAACTTGTTCAGGATATCCTCAATATTTTCTTCGTTCATTTTATTGCTCCCGCTTTGCTAAAGTCGCGAACCTGGTTTTCAAGGTCGCCAGTGCTTTTGATACGTGCGACCTCGCCCCCGCCTCGCTGCACCGCAATTTCTCAGCGATATTACCGTAGTCTTTTTGTTCAAAGTACCGCATCACGATTGCCCTTGCCTGTTTGGCAGGGAGCTGCGATACCGCGAGTCTTACCCTGTCTTCCAATTCGCTTTCACTTACCTTCTCCGACGGGCCTGTTATGGTGCTTACCTGGTTTTCGCTTATCTGGCCGTTCCGGCCGATTCTGTCTCGCCAAGCCTTTGAGTTGGCGGTCAGAGCAATCCGATAGATGTAGGCACCGGCCTTTCTACTATTTAGCTTCTCAACGTTCTGCCAGATTCCTAAGAGTGCATATTGCAGCGCCTCAGTGAACAGCTCCCTGTCGCCGGTCAGCTTCCACAGAACGGATGTCAAGAAGCCGGTATGTGCGGTTTTTACTTGCCTAAACATCTCTACACGCTGGGAATACTTCATCTACTCTCGCTTTATTTCTCTAACGGTTGGATATATCCAGTCTTCACATAATACTAACCGCGGAGAGCAAGAATTGTGTAAAACTTTTCCCCCGATTGCTCCCCCCTTCTTGCTTTCGCAAGAAAGCAGGGGGGCCCCGCCTTTTATCTGCCGCCGCCCATTTTTTATTTTGCCAAGGCGGCTTTTAGCAAATTGCGGGCTTTCGAATCGTCAGGCTTGATTTTTAGTGCCTGTCGGTAGTGCTCTATCGCTTCGCCTGTCTTGTCTTTCTTTTCCAGCAATATCCCCACATTGCAGTGCATCTCGACATCATCAGGGCGGGCCTTGAGCACAATGCGAAACTCTTCTATCGCTTCATCGATTCTGTTGACCTTCGCGAACGCCAAGCCCAATCGGCCGTGCGCAATGATGTTTCCCGGCTCAAGTTCAATCACTTGCTTATACAGCTTGATTGCCTCCTGCGCCTGGCCCTTCTTCTCGTCCAGCAAATACGCCAGGTTGCTCAGCGCATCCAAATTCCACTTGTCGAGCCGCCAAGCCTCGCGATATTCAGAAATCGCCTCATCAAACTCCTGCTGTTTGACCAGCGCAACCGCAAGGTTATAGTGACCTTCGGAAAAGTCCGGCTCCAGTTTAATTGCTTTTCTGTAATGCTTGATTGCATCATCAAGCCTGCCGGCATCACGTAAGAGATTTCCCAGATTAATATGAACCTCAGCAGAATCCGGTTTGATTTTAAGTGCTCTGTTGAACTGCTCAATTGCCTTCTCTTCTTCTCCCGCCGCTGTAAGCACGGTTGCATAATTACCGTGCATAATCCAGTTGTTCTTAGTGACATCGAGCGTATGGCCAAATAAGGCGACGCTATTTTTCCAGTGTCTTAGCTGAATTGAAGTTGCACCAATCGTCGCCGCCAGTACGGTACTGCCCAACACCCCTAATACGACTCTTCGATAACGCCATTTCCCAAATAATTCAGGCAGTCCCCACGCAATGATAATAAACAGACCTATCAACGGCACATAGGTATATCTGTCGGCCCTGGTCTGTACACCAACCTGAACGAGGCCGATTACAGGAACAAGAGTACCCACGTACCAGAACCATCCCACCGCTGCGTACCTGCGCCAACGAGCCAAGAAAACAAAACAAATCGTCACTAATACCAGCAGCGCCGCGCAGCCAATTACCTCGGCCATTGACAAGCCGCCGGCAGGATGCGGGTACAGCACCCCCAATCGGCTGGGCCATATCATTTTCGCGATATAAGTGACATAGGAGACGATGGCATTGTCGACCCGGCTCCTTAAACTGAGCGCCTCCATGCCGGGCATTGCACCGCCCTTGCGCTGAACGAGGAACGTGACAAAACTTGAGATGGCCGCAAACGCAAAAAAGGGCACCTTCTCAAGTAATAAATGCAGAATTGGCACTCGTCCATCATTACTCTGCGTGCTGCCCTCCTGCAAATCATCTGCGGCAGCCACCTCGCGAAACTGCATACGTTTAAGCGGCCAATAGTCAAGCAAGAGCAGTACAAACGGCAGTGTCACCAGCATCGGCTTGGCCATAAGCCCAAGCGCAAACAGCACAAGTGTCACCGAATAGCGCGTCAGCTTCGGCTTTTCTGCGTAGCGGACATAGGCCAACATCGTCAGCAGCCAGAAAAAAGTGCTCAGCACGTCCTTACGCTCAGCCACCCAAGCGACAGATTCTACGTGCAAAGGATGGAGTCCGAAAACGGCAGCAACAAATCCGCTCGCCCACAATCCCCCGGTCATTCGCGTCAGAACAACAAAGAGCAGCAGCGTATTTGCTGTGTGAAAAAGTACGTTGGTCAAATGATGCGCACCGGCCTCCAAATAAAACAGCTCACAATCGAGCATGTGCGATAACCACGTCAGCGGATGCCAATTGCTGGCGTGACCGGTGGTAAAGGCCCAGCGAACACTCTGCCAGTTCAGGCCGGGCTTGACGTAACGATTGTCGGTGACATATTTATCATCATCGTATTTGAGAAATTCATACTTGCAGACGGGCCAGTACACTGCGAGAACTGCCACAACCAAAAAGATGGAAATCAAAAAAGTCGGATTCTTATGGAGCGGTTTATCCATTTTCTACAAACTCAGGTGCACTTATTCCGCTTGTGAATGCCTCCGTAAATTGCGTCGCAATCCAGTCGCCAGAAACAGTCGAGGGCCTCAAATCCGCTGGCCCTAAGCTTGTCAAAATGCCATTCAAGCGGCAAACCTTCTTCCGAACCTTCCCACGGTTCTGTCAAACTCTTACGAAATTCCTTAATGTTTATCTTCAAAGCCTGACCATACGCGTCCCAGAAGCCTTCCCAGTCATCCGCGTCCTTGCACGGTTCGTTACTTCGCATGTGGTCTCTGTGTTTCTGCCATCCTGCCTGAATACTTGAGCAACGGCTGCTAACATGGTCAGCATTCAAGAATATGCCGCCCGGACAGAGAATCTTGCCGAGATGTTTATAGACGTTTATTAGCTGCTGGGGACTTAGCCAGTGCAAAGCGGTGGCAGACACGGCCGCGTTTGCCGGGTCGGACACTACTTCCACCCACGATTCATCACGCAGATCACCCTCAATAATCCGCACACGCTCGCCAAACCTGGCTAGTCTTTTCCCTGCCAGCACCAAAAGGGCCGGGTCGAAATCGATACCACAAACCTCAGCATCAGGAAATCGTTCCAAAACCGCCAGCATCAAACTGCCCGTGCCGCACCCGATATCCAAAACTCGCGAAATGTTTTTTTGGGTATCGGCGACCAACCGTACCATTAGCTCAAACCGTTCCTTTCGGCGCAGTATATAACGGTCCTGCATCCTGTCCCACCGCTCAATCCAGTGCTGCCAGTCAATATCTGCGGGGAAATCTATCTCCGGCAGTTTGGCCAAGGGACATACTCCATCAGTTTACTTCCGGCTTGAATTTTTTGCCGGTTAATCGCTCGTAGCCTTCGATGTATTTGGCGCTGGTCTTTGCCGCGATATCATCAGGCAGCTCAACACCCGGCCCCGACTTATCAAAACCGATATCATCCAGGTAGTTGCGTACAAATTGCTTATCGAAGCTTTCCTGGTCCCTGCCGACCTCGTATTTATCGGCAGGCCAAAACCGTGAAGAGTCGGGCGTCAAAACCTCATCAACCAAAATAATCTTGCCGTCAGCTATGCCCCATTCAAACTTCGTATCGGCCAGGATTATTCCTTTGCTCTCGGCGTAGTCACTGGCCTTTGTGAAAATCTCGACGCTCTTGTCGCGCACATAGCGGGCCTGCTCTTGGCCGATAGTCTCAACACATCGCTCGAAGCTGATATTTTCATCGTGCGTCCCCCTCTCGGCTTTGGTTGCAGGCGTAAATATCAATTCCGGAAGCTTCTGGCACTGCTTGAGTCCCGCAGGCAGCTTCACGCCGCAAACACTTTGCGTTGCCTGATACTCGCGCCAGCCTGAACCTGCCAGGTACCCCCGCACCACACATTCGATTGGCAGAACCTCGACCTTTTTGACCAGCATACTCCGGCCAGCCAGTTGCTCTTCAAAATCACAAAAAGGCACAGGGAAGCTGCTGACGTCACCCGTGATTAAATGATGCTCGACGTCGCCGCTTAGAAAATCGAACCAGAAGAGCGAAATCTGCGTTAAAACTATACCTTTATTAGGTATTCCGTTGGCCATGACCACATCGAACGCACTTATCCTGTCGCTCGCGACTATCAGCAGCTTATCGCCCAAATCATATATGTCACGCACCTTGCCGCGCATCGGCTCAATGCCCGCTACGTTTGTCTGCAAAACAACCTCAACCATAATAAACCCTTCCTTTACGTTATTCTGACTTTTGTCTTTTACTTCTTACCTTTTTCCCGTTCTATTCTCGAATCAACATATTGAAAAATCTTCTCTTTTACTTTTTCAATATCGCGGGTCCGCGGCAAAAACTCAAGAATCATTTCCAAAAACCTGCGCTGTCTTATCCGCTCCAGCGTCGGCGTGAAATTCACATCGTAAACCCAGGCAAGCTGGCAAAGCTTCATATCATTCCACGTCCGCAAAGTGCTATAATCTACCCGTCGCCCACACAAAAGCTCCTCAACAACCTGCGCCGAGTATCCCGGCTCATTCGGAAGCTCGACCTCCAACTTAAATCCATCCGGGTCTTCACTGTACTGCCTGTAATAATCCGTCACCACGTAATATACATCAATCTTATCGGCGTCGCGAATCAACCTTGAAAACAGCAAACAGTCGCCATCCAAATCGGCCGGCAGCTCTTTCCGCCCGTGATATTCTATTGCCTTTTCGATTATTTCTCTTTCTTCTCTCGCCAGCCCATTGAGTGCCTTCGTCTTCTTGAGAACCTTCACACCCAGCAGGCAATGGTCCACGCTTCGCGGGTCGTTATAAGTTCTGTACTTGACAAACTGCTCGAACCGCCCGATGTCGTGAAAAAGCGCTATCACCTCAGCTATCTGCTTTTGTTCATCCAACAGTCCCAGCTCTTCAGCGAGATACAGCATCTCCTCGCACGTCCGTCGGCTGTGCTCTTGTTTTAACTTCAGGTTGGCGTTGACAAACTCATCATCGCCATAGAACCCAGCCACGTAATCATCGAACCAGCCCCTGAACTTCTCCAACTGCCCTTGTTCCATAACTGCCTTGCTTTGCAAACAAAAAGCCATTTCACGGCTAATTTATAACAGCTTTTTGGAAAAATTCCAATTCCATATTCAAAAACAATCTCTCTTAGGGTAAAATCACCGCCTGATAGCAAACAGTGAAAAGACGTTAACCAATGGCAACTTCAGAAAGGGAAAAAAGATGCCAACAATCAAAGATGTTATCGTACGGAAGCCATCGGATGAGGAGGCCCAGACCTGCAAAAACTGGCCTACGTGGAAGTGCGAACCCAGCACGTTCGATTGGGCCTATACGGAAAAGGAAACGTGTCTGATAATGGAAGGCAAGGTGACGGTAACAGACGGCCAGGATTCGGTAAGCTTCGGCCCCGGCGACCTCGTCGTCTTCCCCGAAGAGCTCGAATGCACGTGGCAGGTGCACGAACCCGTGAAAAAACACTACAACTTCGGGTAACGGAGTTGAAAGGACGGGCGCTAATCTGCACCCAAGCTGCTGTGCGATGCTTTTTGGTATGGAACCTGGCACGGCCACAGCGTTTTCCTTTTTGCTCGCAAGCACGTGAGCCGACCATCTGGCGTTAGCTGCCGTCGGCCTTAATCCGCAGCCGAAGGCCGTTAACCGCCTCACCCCAGGACGGTTTGTCGTTTGTGCCAGCTGGCGGGATTAGCTCAAATTCGACCGGCGCACTGGTAAGTGTGCCGGACCAAGCATTCCTTGGTGGCTTCCAAGGGTGTATGTAGTCGGGCTTTTCCGGCACAGAATATGTACAGGTAATTAGGTAGGTTCCAGGCACAAGGAGATCGAAGTGCTCTCCGGGTTTGAGTGGTTCACGTCGGACACCCCATTTTTTCAGTCGCACGGTGTGTGTGTACGTCTGGCCCGGTGAAAGCGTAAGAGCCGGTGTGAAATCACCTTCCGTCATGGGACCTACGGGCTTGGCCAGTTCCCACCGTCTGCCGTCAGGGGCGACCAATGAAAATCTTGTGTACGGATGGTATCCATATCCAGGCATGAGATGCTGGTAGACTGTAATCGCCTTTTGGCTGACGTTTTGAATACAGATCTCTACAGGGATAGGTCCGTCAGCGGCAAGCTGCGATTTTCGCGTGCGAAGCCCCATCCTGAGGCCGCCAGCGACCGATCCCCATGCTTGAGACAGCGGCACTGCCTCGCTGATTTTTCGAGCTAAGCCCCTGCTGTAAGGTAGAAACCACCCGGTCGGAGCTACGGGATATAAACGACGAGGGTCTGGTTCAGCGCGAAGAAACATGATCCATTGTCTGGTCTCATCGGCCAAAGGCATCTCCATGCCGTCAATTTGTTTGAGATATATTGAGCCTGTATGGCCGCTTCCTTTGAGCATCTGCTTAATCTCGAAACGCGTGCTACTGTGTGAGTCTCTGATTCCGACAACGATAAGGTCAGCAGCTGACGCCATAGCTGTAAGCCGCTCCCAAAGGCCGGGTTCAAGTTGGGGCTGCGTTGCCGGTTTGACTTGTTCAATCGCCCATGCCGCGGCCTTACGAACTTGTTCATTATAATCCTTTAGCGCTGTCGTCAGTGGTTCTAAAGCTCTCTCATCACCTAAGCGACCCAGTGCGTCGGCTGCGGACTGGCGCACCATCGGCTGCCTGTCCTTGAGAGAGGCAATCAGTGGCTCGATAGCACGTTTGTCACCTATCATGCCCAGTGCCGCAACAGCTGAGTTTCGGACGATCCACTTTTCGTCCTCCAGCGCAAGGATCAGCCGAGGCACACATGATAGCGCTTCTTGGCCGATGGTGCCGAGGACGTAGCAGATACCGGCGCGAACGTATTGGCTCTCATCCTGCAACGCTTCGACAAGAACTGGGACTACTCTGGCGGGAAGCGGCCCCATGCGCTGCATGGCAGTAACAGCTTCTCTGCGAATAGAGGTATCGCTTGATTTCAGTGCCTCAAGATACTGCGTGAGCGTCTTGCCCTGGAATATCGGTTCACTCACGGCCTCAGGATGCACATCAGACTTCTGGCGCACAATTTCTATCTCGACCGGATTGCTCACAGCCGATACTCGCGACTTCGTGTCTACCCAGGGCGGCAGTGGAGGAACACCCGTCACAAATCGCACCCGAACCGTATGCACGCCGGGCATAAGGTCCAACGTCTCGCCGCTGTCTTTTTCAGCCCATGATTCGACCAACTTCACTGTTATCGCACTATTGACCTGCATACCGTGTTTGAGTAACCGAACACCTGCGCTGTACCCACCACCTTTCGCCGCCCATCTGTACCACTGGCCGTCGACTTCAACCTGACAATGTGCAAACATTATGGGGACATAGGAAAATATCTGCGTGCCGTCATTGCGGATATCAAGCATAAAGGCAGGCGCCTCAAGCATAAAGGCAGGCACCTCTGGTATTCCCCATAGCGTTTTTTTGGCCCGCAGTCGAATTTGCAGACCACTCACAGGCTCGCCCCACGCCGGCTCATCAGCCTTCTGCGGTATCATTTTCGCGGCAGGACGCGTTCTGCGAAATTTTGCAAGCTGGTCCTGGCCTTCCTCCTGTGTCCCAAAATCGATATCTCTTATCAGCCAGTTCCCATGTTCCTTTACGAACTCGAAAACGAACGTGACTCCCGGGATTACTCTACCATCATCGCCCTGGGTTAGTCCGCTTACGGCCAGTGCCTCCTTATTGTCCGCGTACACATCAACAATTCTTATCTTCTGCCCGTCAAAAAGCTCCCGAAAATGACCTACGTTGTTCCTTACCCTCGATCGCGCATGGAAAAAGCCCGCCGCTTTTCCATCCTCGCCCCCTACCACCGCCGTGACAAAGGCCTCCACCACGTCACGGGCGTTCATCTTTTTCTTTGGCTCACCTGCCCTGGCTGGCACAATTTCGATCTCAACCGGATTGCTGAGGACGCGGACGGCGTCGCCTTTTTTGGGGTCATCAGGTTCTGCTGTAAAAGCCACTCGGACAGTGTGCCTGCCCCGACGAAGACGCAGCGGCTTGCCTTTTTTCGTCACCCAGTATTCGTCGAGCGAGATGCGAATATCATTGTACTGACGCCTCGGGTCTAAAGGTGAACTCTTCAAACCTAACTCTCTTGCCCAATGATACCACTGGCCCCCGTACCAAAGCTGGCAAGTCGCTTGGTGTCTTACGATATGTAGCTGCCGCTCACCACGATTGCGGACATCAACCTTGAGTTCCGGTGTCTGGCCGAGGTGCCACTTGAGCTTTTCCGGCCTCAGCCGTACAGCCAAGCCATCCGCCGGCTCGCCCCAGGTAATGGGTAGCTTGGCAAACCCCTCGGCGCTTGCTTCAGCGTTCAAGGCCTGTTGTCCGGCCCACCACGCATTGACCCGTCCAATTATCTCGGTGCGGGTCTTCTCATCGGCGTTGCCCAAATAGGCATCGCGGCCTGTACGAGGGTCGAAGGTGGTCGTTTCGTTCGGGAGCTTCGCTTTGGCAACATCCGCCAAGATTTCCAACGCTACGTCGCAGTAACGCAGCACGTGCCCACCGTTGAGTGCGCCTGCCCACGAACGAGTGGGGCGCCGGTCACTGAGCAACTGGACCAGGCGCTGAACAATATCGCCTCCGTTAGCTGGCTCGGCCAGTTGCCTGAGACGCTGGGCGGGATTGTGTTGTGATGACTTTGGAGCAATGCTCATCTGACGAAGCACGCGGCACTTACCGGGAATGGAATCAGCCCGCACTGCCACATCACGCAAATCAAAAATCAAATCCGCGATGTGCTGGTTGAGCGAGACGTCGCCGTCAAAATTAGGGGCGTCTATCGCCGGGCGCCGCTCCTTGGCCATTCGTTCCAGCAACACCGCCAATTCACGCGCCGACGCTCCGTATTCCGCAGCCGGCGCCAGTTGTGCGACCTGGCGAAAACGCTTCGCCACCTCGATACGGTCACCACCTTCATAGAGGTACAGACAGGTCTCGTTATAAGCAGGTAAGGCTTTTTGCTCATTTGAATGCTCTTTTTCGACAAGCTTGAGTGCAGTCTGCCTGTCCGGGCGCATACGCTGGATACCGATGCACTGGTCATTGAGGAACATCACGATTACGTTTTCGCCTTGGCCGGTGTAGACGTGATAACTGGTTTCACCGCCAGTGTCCTGAAATAGGGTAGCAAGCGAATGACACTTGATATGTAGTCGCAATTGGCGTTGGGTCATGTCCAGGCGAAGACCACGGAACTCGGGAATCCCTGCGAGAAACTCCAGCCCCTCAACCGCCTCGCCCCAAGCCGGCTCATCAGATCCTACAGCAGCTATGGGTTTGGCGTTGGCAGCTTTTTTGATCCGCCACAGAGCGGTAGTACCTATCTGATGCTTGATTGTCCCTGCATTTAGAGCGGCTTCTATGGGCCCGATTGCTTCGACGGCGCCGAGATGACCGAGCGCTTCGGCAGCGGCGTTAGCGGCACTGCCCCTTTTGTTTTCCAGCAGATCTATCAGGGCTTTGATCACCGGTTTTGAGGCCACGCCTATCTGGCCTAGCGCCTCGGCCGTGCGGCAAATGGCCGTCTTGTCCGTTGACTTCTTCAGAACCTCCAGCAGAGTCGGGACGGCTTCTGTGGAATCCGAACCTGTTCGGCCAAGGTCATATGGAATTCCCACCTTTTTGCCCCACCACTCCAACTCAATATCCGGAGCTTGAACATGCTGACCCGGCCGGACCACAATAGGTTTGATAGTCCTGATGTACTCTTGCCGGTAATCCTTCGCCTGTACCCAACAGCGATACTCCAAGCCGGGAATCAAACGACCCGCACGATAACGCCCTCCACCAATCTCTGTCACCGTCGCTCGCAGTCCGTCATTTACCTTTACCCAATGCTCACATATCACCTCGAGTCCGGTCACACCTTGCCCGTCCGGTCCAACGACACGAAATTCGGCACTGCCCGTCTTTTCGAGCACGATTTTCATCTCACCGACATTAGGATTGGCCGCTTCGGTGGTCACCGACCGGGCACCGCCTTTAGATGCGTCCGGCATCCGGGCACAAGCGGTAACAAGAACTTCGTAGTTCTCGGAATCCTGCAGGTGATCGGGGACCCTGAAGTACCCCATAAACGCTCCACTTTCGTCGGTTTTCATATATTGGACCTCGGTCCACGCCATCATACAACCAATTATAGCACCTTCCCTTGGCCGTTTGTCACGCCAGTGCAGATACGCGCGAACCTCTACGCCCTCCGGGGCCTTGGAGCCATCGCCAAAAACAACCTGCCCGGTAAAACTCGGTGCGCTGCGAACAAGAAAATCAATGTTCTCTACGTGCTCACCTTGCCCAACTCTGATGTGTCTATCCCCCATCTCTACGGGACAGAACTGCTCAGCCGTACCCTCGCAGTGAAGGGGTATGGTCCGGGGCGGAACGTAAAGCCGGTACCGTCCCTCTGAATCGGTCCGGACTGACTGGCGCAGCCGGTCGATAGTCAAAAAGTCGACAGTTGCTCCGGCGACCGGCTGGCCCGTATCCTTATCGCGGACCGTCCCCGAAATACCCTGACGCAGTTGCTGGTATATATCAACCCTCTGTTGCTGTTGTTTGTCGCTTGTAATCACGATAGCTTCGAAAGTATCTCTATCCCGGCGTTCGCTGACTCTATACTGGCCCGGTCCGGTTCCCACTTCTACGATACGATCGCCTTCCCTGGCTAAGCGGATAAGCTTTGTTTTCTGTGGCCGCCGGCGTTGTGGGTCTGGCGTGACGAGGACCGCTACCCCTTCGGTCCAGACACCAGCCGACGGGTCAACCACTCGAAGTATATATGGGCCGGGTTCGATGTCGTCGAAACGATAATTGCCCTTTTCATTTGTTAAGGCAAACCAACTCTGCCGCGTCCAATCGGACCATAATTTAACTTTCACAGCCGCCACGCCCTTGCCGCCCGGCCGGTCCAGCACACGCCCGATTACGCTAATTTCGTGCCCTGCCGGCTCGCCGGCTATGCCGAGTTTCTTAAGCCAATCGGGATTGCAGTATTGCACGGGTCCATCATTGAATAGAACATTTGTACTACCGGCTTTTCCAAGCAATGTCTTATCATAAGCCAGTACCGTATTTGACGTTTCTGTCAACGTTTTACCTTTGCCAAGATATTCTATGTTTTCAAGTAACCAATCCAACCATTCATCGGTATCGTAGGGTTTAATTTGCTCCAGCCTGTCAGGATATTCAGAGTTATGGTCATTTGCGTACGTAGTCAGTATTCTGTTTAAATATTGAAGTTTTTTGTTTGATATTCGACGTCGTGTCATTTGTTCAAGTCTCAAGAGAGCGGCTGATTTGGCTTCAGGTGAATCGCTTTTTCTCAAAATAACTTTGTGTTCATATCTAATGTTTTCCTCTGATGTTTCAAAAGAGAGCAATTCAAGGTCAGAGCCAATGAAGTTGCCTTGCTTGTTTGTTTTGATGTTTGTTATATCTTTGCCCGGGAAAAATATGGATTTCGATTGGCCCATATTGGCGATGGAAAAACCGCAGGACCAGCTGGTCAGCTTTCGGCCATATTTGTGATAATTGTAACGAGGTTCTGAATCACCAATGCGAAAGGTGTACTTCAAACCCTTGTACTTGTATTTTTCGATCACACTTTCATCAATAATTTTCTGGACCGCGATCTCTGGATGCAAATCAGCATTACCCGAGATAACCTTAGTCGTTTTTAAGAGTTGGAAGGTATTTTCATCGGCTACATTACGCTCAATTTCGATATTCCATTCATACTTCCAAACAGTAGGCTGAGTATATGCATTATCCGTTTGCTTGAACGCAACGATGCCATATTCTTTGGGACCTGTGGGTTGTTCTTTCTTGACAGGAATAACCGGTTCAGACAATAAAGTCTGCGTGACAATCTTGTATGAGCCCTCATCTTCTATGAGGTAGTAGCTTTCGCCTATCAGCATATAATTAGGCTTATGAAAATGCCAATAATGAATGGCGTGAGACGGGGTTTCAGCAAAACTTACGTGCTTTTTTAGCATTTCGGAGAGTTTTTCTGTGACTTTTCGAAATGTCACAAAGAACTTAAAGTCATATTCACCATAAAGAAACGTGCCGTCTTTGACCTCCTTTATATGGTGGTGCAACATTCTTTTATTATTATCATCATTAAGCTGCTTCTTTGTACCGTCGCTCAGCAAAGATATAAACATATCTACATCTTTACTTTTGCGAACACTAAAGAGCTTATTAGCAAATTCTAATTGCTGGGGATTCGCCAATTGCCCACGCTTGCTGACGAAGGTAGTGTCAATGAGCTCTTCCGGCATGCCAATAAACTCAAGGGCATATCTAATCGACCCCTGTTTCTGATAAAGACTATTGCTGCTAAATACCTCAACCCCCACATTAGCTTTTTCAGAGGTTGCGCTGGTGGGCTTAACACATAACTTCCGGGTGCCAGTAACTAATATTCCCTCCCAATCGCCGGGTTGTACTAATCTATGCGTTCCCGTACGACTTGTGTAATAACTTATATTGGGAAAAAGAAGTTCGTAGTTAAGAGAGTATTGTCCAGGGCCTAAAAAAACCATATGACCAGCTGGGTGTTTAATGCTATCGGTTCTATTTCTGGCTATAGCTAACGATGCGCTTTCCAAAATCACAATTTGTCCGGGATTTAATGTTTTTCTTACCAGCGGGTTCCATCCTAAATAAAGAGCTCCATTGACTTCACACTTTTTTCCAAAACTGTCCCGAATAACACAGTCGGTCTTATCATTTCTCCAGCTTGCGGTTGTAAAATGTATCGTGCTATCACTCACATTTTGAATATGAAACCGAATACCTATTTCCTCTCCTAACGAATAACATTTCTTCTCAGGCACAAACTCTACCGCAGTTCGCAAGCCGTCTACATCTTCACCCCAAACAAGGTTTTTGGCTTTAACACTTCCTACCCCCTCAACCTGCACATCGGTTTTTTCTTTGTTTTCTCTTTCAGTTCCAACTCGAACCCAGGCGGGATCGGAATTATCTACTCCATACGTTGAGCCAAGCCGGGCGTGGTTTTTATACGGGCTAATATCAATTGCGCGCCGGCCTTCGGTTTTTTCAAAGTTCCAGCAGCCAACAAGATTCGGCTCACTGCCGTTTAGGGTTATGGTCTTAAACTCAGCGATTTCGTCCAGGCTCAACGCCCGATTCCAAATCCGTAATTCAGCGATTTGACCTTTAAAAGGGTTTCCCATGGGTATCAGAAATTTTCCGCCGATGATAAGATTGCTATTCGGGGCCGGTTTATAAGCCTTTTGGCTGTTACAAACATAATTTATACCTCGCGATACCCCACTGTTTTCACGGGAACTTATTGCCAGGTGCTTCCAGCCCGATTCATAGGAAAAGATATTGGTAGAAGTGTAAATGGCACCGTTGGCTGTCGACATATCTAACGCAACCATGGAGTCATCTTTAGGCCTTAACTGAAAACCGAATCCGTAACTGCCCGCCTTTCTATTACCTTTTTCATCAGGAGCCCAAAGGATGTGACCGCCTTTCGAGAGCAGATTTCGGTCTTTATCCGGTGTTGAAGTATCAGGAAACTCCGGCTTAATCCACATCTGAATCGTAAAGTGTCGACCAAGCTGAAGGCTTTTACCGGCGTGAATTTCCAGAAAATCATCAATACCGTCAAACTCAAGCGCATAATCACCAACTGGTAGAACTTTCTTTTCTTCAACCGGCACATCGGGTTTATCTTCAGTGTTTGTCTGGCTCACTGCTTTTTCACCTTCCACCGCGTCCTTTCCGACATCTAACGTCTCTTGCTTGATGCCCGAACGAATAGTTATTATCACCACATTGGAGGGAAGAATACCTGGAAGATACTTACAAGATCTAGGGTCGTTCAAATCAGGGGGGTCTTCTTTTCCAAGGACGAACCACAAACCCTTACCATTGTATTGGACACGATACTGACCCGGCTGCCTGATATCATATTGTTTAGTGATATCAAACTGGTCAAATAAAGTCTTGGTTTCGCCTGGTTTGAACAGAACTGGTGAGCCAAGTGTTTGAAAATATTCAGCCGTATACTTTATTTCTTTACCGTCAGGTCCCTCAATGGTCATTGAATTATCCACAGCCACTTGCTGACAATCGTAGCTCAATATTGAATCGCCTTGATTGATTATCCGCAGACGAAAATATATGGGTTCTCCTACTACAAATTCCTCTCTCTCTGCAGCTAATAAAGTCCTGACTCCCTTAAGTCTCGGAGCCAGCTCTTTGATTAGCTGTTCTTTCTCTTTGACAGCTCGAATTATCACTTGCTTTTCGTTGGCAATCCAGGTTTCAAACGGAATCGCAGGAAAATCGATTTCCCAATTTGCTCTTCCTTCCAGTTTTCGTGCCTTCCATTGCCAGGACACATTTCTCGGCATATCCGGCTTTGAGATTCTAACATCAAAAATATATGCAAAATATTTTGGAGGCCGTGTCCCATAGCCAATACAAGGATCGCGGAGCTTATTTAAGATTTCCTTAACAGGAACTACAGTATTAAAGAAAGATTCATGTGTTGGATATTGTTGGGCTTTATCCATCACGCTTATCGAGCACATAGATAGTGCCGTCTTCCAATCCGATTTTTCCAAGGCACGCAAGTATCGCCTGATTAGATTAGCGGCGTTCGGGTCAAGCGCCTCGACCCGGCCCTTGCCTCCTCTGACCATCAAGTTGTATTTATCACCTTCAAATTCAACAGCCCCAAACTTCCTGCTTTCACCATTTGCCCCCTCAACCGGCTCAGCGGCTTTGACCAGATGGTAGTAGTTTATTCTGCAACCTTTTTTATTGGCTCCAATTATACTAAGCTCATACTGCTCTCCGGAGCGGGTCGTTACTATCATCCTTTCAGGTAAATGCCATCCATCGATTATCTCATAAACTTTAACTAACTCCGGACCGGCTTGAACATCACTCTTATTAGACGTGGTCCCACGTACAAATATCAAATTTCTGGCGTCATAGGTTATATCACCCTTATCAAGTTTATCTATTTCAGCCAAAACCTCCGTTCCAGTTACAGGTTCAGGAATATCAACAAGCTGGCCACTTGCCAAATCAAGCATTACCGCTTTGTCATCAACGTCTGGCAGAAAAACCCGTTTTAGCTCGAAATTTTCAAGTTTATATGCCGAATAGCCGCCATTTGCCACAAGAAGCTTCATCGCATCTCTGTAATTTTTCTTGGTAGCATAATCCAGCGGAGTCAAACCATTGTTGTCCTTAGCATTCACCTCAGCCTCTTTGTCGAGAAACAGTTTCACAATATCAACATGCCCCCAGTTAGCGGCTAAATGCAAAGGTGTTTGACCATATTTATCTTTAGCAGTGACATCTGCGCCATTGTTGATAAGAGCTTCAGACACACCCTTGTGAATACACTCGGCAAAAAGCAGAGGCGTTTTACCGAAGTCATCTTTAAGGTCGATGTTTGCTCCACTGGCAATGAGCAATTCGACAATGTCCTTGTTGCCATACTTGGCACAAAAATGCAACGGCGTCCGGTTTGACCTGGCTTTAGCGTTCACATCAGCACCATTGGCTATAAGAATACCAGCTATATCAAGATACTTGGCAGTATCCGCTTGTGGTTTCGTACCGGTTATATGCAGCGGCGTATTACCATAATCATCCGGGGTGTTGACATTGGCACCGTTTCTAATAAGCAGTTCTACAATTTCTTTATGGCCCGCATCAACAGCCCAACGCAAAGGTGTCTTACCTTCTTTGCCCGGCATATTGACACTAACACCTTCTCCAATAAGTTTCTCAACTTTGCTAATGTCGCCACCAACAATGGCTGTCTGCAGCTTTTCTATTAAGTTACTTCTCGAAGATTGCCCTTCAACCTCAACCTCCGTAGCTGTCTTTTCTACTTTCGCCATTGGAAGCAGTCCACAACCAATAGCGAGAACGATAATCAGCCCCAGCACGCCAAGCTTTGCGCTTTTCGGTATTGGCCGACTCAAAATACGCTTAATCCGACCGGCCAGGGCATTCTTCGATTCCACGACCCCTATCAATCGCAGACTCAACATCGGCTGCTTAAACGCCAGCTTCGCGACATTCACCAGCGTCTCCGGATACGACTTCGCACGCTCGCCCATCGCTACAAGCACCATCTCATCCACCGCCTGCTCCCGCACCCGCCGAATCATCGCGTTCGCAAACCAAAGCAGCGGATTATAAAAGTACACAATCTGCAAAACCGTCTGAGCCAGATTCACCCACAAATCCCCCCGCTTGATATGTGCAAGCTCGTGCAGCAAAACCGCCCGCAAATCTCGCGACCCCAGACGCCGACCAAGATTCGCCGGCACCAAAATCACCGGCCTAAACAACCCGCACACCGCAGGACTCGTTGCGCTGGCAGAAACTTTCAGCCGAACCTTGGCCTTAACCGCCATCTGCCCACAGCAAAACTCTAACGTCTCCTTCATCAAACGATTTGGTTCTTTCGCCTGTGCAACAAGTCCCCGCACAAACATCGCTCGCTGCAATAACAATAGCCCCATCGCGGCTACCACTGCTGCCCAAACCAGAAATATAGCGCCCTGCCATGTCACCGGCACCCGCGTCATCGGCGAGGTGACAATCTTTGGAAATTCCTCCGCAACTCCACTCTCAACAGGCGATATCGGCCGCCCAGCATCTGTCGTCGTCCCCGCGCCAATATCATACCCTGCGGGCACCTTAAGCGGTGGCACAGGCCGAATCATCCGCCAATCAAATGGCTCTTCCTGAATCCCCGCCTCGCTTATCTTTATCTCCGCCAGCTCATCGCCGAGAAAATATCCCAGACTCAAAGGCGACGACAGCGAGCTCGGCAAAACCAATTTGGCCAAAACCAACAGCCATATCCAGTACCGAAAAACCGCCCGCACTCTTTTACGCAGCGCCAAATCCACCAGCAGCAGAATCAATATCAAAACGCCCGACTGCACGAGCATCGGCACCGCGAATTCAACGAACCAGGCCCCCGCCGAATTAAGCCGCTCTAATATCGCATTCATAATACAATCCTCTGCTCATTAAGACGCCGTCGACCTTCTGTTTCTGACTCCTGCCTTTTTTTACTTTTTCCTCCCTCCTGACTTCTGTCTCCTGACTCCCGGCTTCTTTCTTTTCTTTATCATCCCCTCCAGCTCACCCAACTGTTTTTGCGACAGACTATTGCTATCCAGCAGAAACTGCATCATCGGCGTAAGCGCCCCGTTGAATGCCCTCTTTACCGCCCGCATAATCTCGCTTCTTTGCGCTTCTTTTTTCGTAATCGCTGAGCGGTAAAGGATAAGGTTCCGGATTCGCTCTGTTTTGACCAGCCCCTTGGCCGCCATCCGGTCCATCATTGTCTTGACCGTGCTGTAGCTCCACTTCTTTTGCTTGTGCAGCGCCTCCTGCACCGTAGGCGCTGCGCACGGCTCATTCTCCCATACCGCGGCGATAATCGACCATTCCGCTTCCGTCAGCTCATAATTCTTCTTGGCCATAGCAAACCTCCTATGTTTCCTTTAACTCCGTCAAGACTACTTTACATCTGTAGAGAATTAAAGTAAAAAATTTGTAAATTTTTCAAAATTTTCTCTCATTCATACGCCCTTGCGCAAATGCGTGGTTTTACTCCACCTTCGGCGGGCGCGGCAGGCTTTGGTGCCAAATCCCAGGCACAGCAGAAAAATCAATCAAAAACGCAGGTAGTCGCGCAGCAAATCAGAAGAATCTCACTTTTTTTTAACCCTCGCTTCCACAAGCGCTTACGTCAAACCAATCCTACAAAAAGCCATTTTTTTCGCATCAAATGCGCAAGTTCATCCAATAGTGGGGGGAGCAAAAAAGTGAATAGTATTTGGTGAATAGTATTTAGGGCTAAATGCTAACGACTAACGACTAATATCTCGCATAGCGGGGAGAGAAAAATCCAGCTCGTTATCAACATTCCGAAGTTTGTCGAGTGCCCGATTGTTCTACTTGTCCTTCTATACCGCCGCCTCCGCTACGGCTACGCCTTCCGCCGCATTCCCCTCACTAAGGGCAAGTTCGCTATCATCGACCCTGACGACTTCGACAGGCTGAATATTTACAAATGGTTCGCCGTAAAAAATGCCAGCACCTTTTACGCCAAGCGCCATACTCGTACAAGAGAACGCGCAAAGACTACTTCCGTTTTCATGCACCGCGAGATAATGAACGCCCCCGACAATTTAGTCGTTGACCATATTAATTATAATGGCCTTGATAATCGAAAAGCCAACCTCCGCCTCGCCACACGCAGACAGAACAGCCTCCACGTCATAAGAACTATGAATCCCGGCTCCTCAAAATACAAAGGCGTTTCCTGGCACACCTATAAAAAGCGATGGGGCGCCCAAATAACCACTTATGGCAAAACCTATCGTCTCGGCTACTTCAAAGACGAAATCGAAGCCGCAAAGACTTATGATCAAGCCGCAAAGGAACATCATGGAGAGTTTGCGGCTTTGAACTTCCCTCCTTGAGCAACCCACCCGGCCGCTTTCCTTCGCGAGTCACGGGTCATGAGCGACGAGCCCCGGATATATCACGGCGAGTTTGCCGCTCTAAATTTTCCGTCCCAATAATCAATTATCATTCAACAGAGGCCCAAGCGTAAGCGCGGGCTTGTTTCTACGAGCATTGAGTATCCAGCATCAAGCACCAAGTATCAAGCATCGAGAATCCAGCATCGAGTATCGAGCAACGAATCTGCCTTGACGAATTACAAAATCTTCGGTACTCTTAACCGCAGATTTCGCGGATTACGCAGAGAAAATCAGCTAAATGCTAAATGCCAAATACGAACGACTAATTTGCCTTGACGGGAAAGAGGATTTCGGGTATTTGGAATACGAGAAAGGGTTTAGGAAAAAGGCGACAGTTTTCGAGGGAAAAATGAACAAAAAGAAAGAATTGTCGCATAAGATAACACAAATTGTCGGAGAGCTGCCGCTTTTCCCCTATAAAATTGACAAGCTTCTGGCTACTGCGGTCAAACCGAGCGAAGATGAAACCGAGATACTGCAAATGATTGAGAGTCACCCCGAACTTACCGAGGAGCTTTTGCAGGTGGCACGTTCGTATTATGGAACGGCAGAGGAGATTGAAACAATCGAGGATGCCGTGCGTCACATCGGTATCCAGCCATTGGTGCAGTTAATTGGGGTCTCGTATGCAAGAAGCGCTATAGAGGAAGAATTTGCCGCACTTAAATATTTGAACGAATACCTTGACCACTCGGAGCACATTTCCATAGGCTGCCGTGTCCTGGCTGAGGTTTCCGATATGTCACGAGAGCAGCGTGAAATATATACCGTAGCGGGGCTGATTCATGATATAGGCCGGCTGGCCATTCTTGTCGCGACTAACAAAACTAATGCCCACGTGCTGGGGACATTGTGGGATAAAATGACATCGGTTGTTAATGACGAGAAAGCAAAGCTGGGGACGGACCACTGCGATGTAGGGATGCGCATCTGCCGTAAGTGGAATTTCTCACCGATTATTCAGGAGGGCATTTTAAGGCATCATACGCCGCTTATTGATAGTGACTTTAGCTTTCCCGGCGGTTTGATATTCATTTCACATTTCCTATCGGCGAGCGACCCGAGCGGGGAAATCATTTCAACGCTGCTGCCTGCTGAAATTCTGGGCAAGCTGAACTTAACCGAGGCTTATTTCAATAAAGCAAGGACCATATACAAATCCCGCACGGCAGATAATATCTGAGAAACGTGAACCATGCGTGCTTCACACGCACCCCCGGCTCGGGAAAATATGAAATACGAAATACTAACGACTAATTATTGACCGATTAGAAAATTTTCGGTGGTATTAACCGCAGATTTCGCGGATTACGCAGAGATAATAAGCTAAATGCCAAATGCCAAATACGAACGACTAATTTATTGACGAATTAGAAAATTGCGGGTAGTCTATTGTTTGAAAAAGAGACGCAGTAAAGCTGAAGTAGTTAAACACCCTCAGTTTTTCTAGGAGAAGCCGTATGACCATAAGTGCTTTTTTGATGCGAGTTATTTTCTTAGCAGTGCCTGGCACTGTGAGCTATATGCTATTTCGAAAACTCGCCGGGAAAACTAAATGTGAAAAATGGGAAGAATGGTCCCAGGTCGTTTTATTTTCGTTAATAATCTATGGAACTTATAGTGTTTTCGTCTGGTTTTTTGGATTGCTCGGGTGCGGTAAAGGAGAACTAACTTTCTTCAAAGCGGTTTTTGATGAAAACGTTGCTATTGAGTGGAGTGAAATTATAATTGCATCTTTGCTTGGGCTGCCTCTAGCATTTATTGCATCAGCGATTCGTACATATAAGCTGGTAAACTGGATTGGCCGGCTTATAAAGGTGACCAGAAGATTTGGAGATGAAGATGTTTGGGATTACTTCCATAATTTGCCCGATATCCCAGAATACGAATGGGTAATTGTGCGCGACCACAAGACAAATCTTCTATATTTTGGTTGGATACAGGCTTATTCCGATTCATATAAAGAAAGGGAGCTTTTAATGGGTGATGTCAGCGTCTGCGATAATGATAGCGGGGAACTGATATACGAAGTTGAAAGATTATATGTGTGCAGAGATAAATATAATATCACCATCGAGATTCCAAAAATCCAGGATAGAAAAGAAGTTAAGGAGACAGAATAATGACTAAAAAGAAAGCGAGCGGTGGATTTGGGAAAAGAGTTAGTGGCAGTATATTAACAGAGGGTAAAGTCAGGAAAGGTGGGATAAAACCTAAGCCGTCAAGCCCAAAGCCTAATATAACGCCAGCAGGGCAAAAACCATCACCAAAGAAGAAGAATTAATGCGTCTGCAAAAATAGTGGGGGGTGAGGCTAGTTTTTCCTATTGAGCTTGCTGGGGTGGACTCTGCACCTCTGCCTTCTGTTTCTTATCCGTTTTTATGCTGGCGCGAAGTTCCTGAATGCGCTGAGATCGTTCTTGCTTAATCTTGGGGAGCACATAAATCTCGTGCAAAACAGTTTTGAGCGTTTCGATTATCAGCTTAAGATAAGTTGAGTCCCATTTAGGCCAAGACTGCTCATGAATTTTATCGCTCGTGACATCTTGGATCTGGGCGAGGATGTCGAAAAGGTTAGGGTCGCATCCGGGATATTTGGCTTTAAGCGATTTTATCTTGCTCTCGTAGTCTGGACCTTGAGCTTTTTCCTTAATTAAGAGCTCGTAGATTGCCTTCCTTGTGCAGGCAGATGCCCCTGTAAGAAAATTCATTTTTAGACAGCCTTCAGCCTCAGTGATCAACTCTCGAATTACCTTTGGGATGCGACTATCTATAACAAAAAACGACGTCGGGGCAGAATAAAATATATTAGAATCAATATCAATCCTAGAGTCCAGATAAGTGATACCATAGTGTTCGACAAAGATATTATTAAATGTGAGGTGCATTGATTTCTTTTCACAGGATGAGCACTTAACAATGAAACCAATGCAATCTTTTGTGTCGCTCCAGTTAAAGGAGAAGGTTCGTTGTAATTTGTAGCTCACATTGTTCCTGTTGCAGAATGGACAATTGTACACCTTGTCGTCAATAAAGTATTTTCTGTCAAGATGTGACTGATCTTGCATTTTTCGCTATCCTTCATTCAACTAAAAGCTTCAGAATGATTATGCAATAAAACCGTGATTTTGTCAAGTGATTGTTTTTTTAGATTTGGGATGTCTATGCTCAAGCAATGTCGACTATTTTCATCAGTTGGTTTGGCTGCCCGTTATAGCCTTTCTTTCATTTTTTTGATTCTGCGGTAGGATTTGTTGATGCGTTGGGGGGTGATTTTGCCTTCCTTTATCAGGCTCTTGATAATAGCAATCGCACGCGAGGCGGCATCCTCTTCGAAAACGGAGTTGTTGGAGATTAGGATAATGTCTACGCCGGCATCAATGGCGGTCTGGAGAGCAGTTTCGAAGCCATAATGGTCGGTAATCGCCTGCATCTGCATACAGTCGGAGATTATAACGCCGTCGTAAAAGAGCTGGTCGCGAAGCAAATCACCGAGGATAGGCTGGGAGAGCGTGGCGGGGAAATTGGGGTCGAGACTTCCATGATAGACGTGGGCGGTCATTATCACATCGGCCAGATCCTGAGCCATCAGCCTTTCGTAGGGTATTAGCTCTTTGCTCGACCAAGTGTCAGTTATATCCGTTAAGCCGAGATGTGAATCGCCAGTGCTGCTGCCGTGGCCGGGAAAATGCTTGAGTGCGCAAAGTACGCCGTGTTCGTGATGGGCTTTGATGAACTCGACTGCGTGGGCGGTGACAATCTCAGCATCGGCGGAGAAGCTTCGCCCGAGTCGGCCTATAATGGGATTGTCGGGATTGACATTTAAATCGACGACGGGAGCGAGATTGAGATTTATTCCAAGCTCGGCGAGTGTTTTTGCGATTTGAGCAGCGTGCTTATAAGTCAAGGACAGGTCATTCATTGAGCCTAAGTTTTGGGCTGAGACAGTCGGAGCAAAGCCTGCACTTTGCTTTAATCTGGAAACTTTTCCGCCTTCCTGGTCTATAGCTATCAATAGAGGGATGTCTGAGGCAGCCTGCAATTTGGCTGTGAGCTGTTTTAACTGCTCGGGCGATTCGATGTTGCGTATGGGAGTATTCGTGGGGACATCGTAATCGTAGAGTATTACGCCGCCGATGTGGCGTTCAACTATATCGCGAATGACAGGAGAGCTATCCTTTACATCAAGGCCGCGGAAGCCGACCATAATCATCTGGCCAATTTTGACATCAAGGCTGACATCGGCGGGGACCGGGGCGGGCTCCGGCGGCGGCTGTTTGCAGCCGGCAAGTGAGATTAGTACTGTGCTAATAATGGTCAGCCAAAGAAGATGCCGCCGGGCTAATTGCAATGATGAGAAAATGGCGTTTTTCATATTGAGCCTGGATTTTTTGGCTATTATCGAGAAGAAGTGGGTTCGGTGTCAAGCGCGGATGATATCGGTGATTTTCATTAGTCTGCTGGTGTTGTCGCGCTCGCCCAGTTCCCCGCCCTAAACTCCCTTGTCCCCACGAAGGCGGCGATTCGGCTCCCTCACCCCACATAGTGCCAACCGTCATTATTTCTTAGGACGCCTCGTTATCCTTCCTGCGTTTACAAAAAAGGCTTACGATGCCTCCCAGGAAAAGAAGAAGGAAACTCAAAACGATAAAACCCCAGTACGACATCTCTCTCAGCAGGATGTACAGTTTTCGAACCACCGGTATGCAGAGAATCAGTATCCCTGCTATGTCCCTCGTCCGCACCCACAACGCAGAACACAAAATGATGACCCCTGTCGCCATCGCGATGTCATTCCAAGCTAACGCCGCTGGTAGGTAATCGAAGACAAATCCCACCAGCGAAACGGCTCCAATGACCGTAATGAACCTGGGCACCTTTCGCCCGAAACCCAGACAAATCACCATAATCCCAAGTCCGGCCACCCCTCCCGTCGCTCCCACCGCCGTCAGACCATGTGCTTCTGCAAACTGCACAAACGCATCGGTCAGACCCAAACCCCCAGCCAAAACAATTACCGCTCCAAAACACAAAAGTACATTTCGGTGCACTACACCCAGGATTAAAAGCATCACCACCAGACCTCCGCCGCAAAGGTGCCAGTTCAAATCGTGCGGCTTCGCTGGCGAATAGCCCACCGTCAGCAGCAAAGCGAGAACGTAGAACGCGACCACATATAAAAGCCACGGCCAGCGATGACGAACACTTAACCAAAGTACTCCCGCACCCGTTAAGCCCAGCATAATCGGTGGATACCACAACAGCTCCACAGTCATCCCACCATACCCAACGCTTGCCCCATCCAGAACCGCATACAGGGTACATACCAAGGGCAGACAAGAGACAACAACCTCAGCCCAACCGAACCGTTTCCCAAGGCTCCGTATCAGTTCAAGCAGCAGGAGTGAACCGATGCCAATAAGAGGGATATGGTCCCCAAACACGTAGTAAACACGATACATGTAGGCGATAGCGTGTTGATGAATGCTCGCCGCCGCGAGCACAATAACCGCGAATACCCATACCATCGACCGCCTCTGAAGAAACGGTTTCTGCTCGCCTTTCCCATTTGCGCCGTCACGCTTGCTTCGTGCTGCGTCCACAACAATCAGCAGTCCCCCGGCCAGCAGCACCAGCCACGCAACCAGCCAATGCTTCCGGTACGTTGCCCCCAGTGCCGGAGCCTTCGCAAAGCAACCGGATATCACCGATGATGTCAGGAAGTTCCACCCAAGAATAACCATCATTCCCAACACCGACAGTCTGCCAATCTGAAATGAGACGAACCTTCGCATCGCATACAGCTTGCCCAGCCCCAACCCAATGCACCCCAATCCTATATAAAAGCAGATTCTGGGAGCAAAGTACGCGCCCGTGCCCAGCACTATCCCGCTGGTAATCAAAAACACCGCCACCAGTACCACCAGCGATATGGCATCGTCGGTGACGTTCTTCCACGCCACAATCGTTACCAGCACCCCCAGCAGCGCCAGCTCGTACACGTTCAACATCACAATGCACGGAAGTGCATCCCTGAAGGCGTTGCTCTTGGCCAGTAGTGGCGTCACGACTCCCCCAATTCCGTAGAGGATACAAAGAGCACTCAGACAATATAGAATGCTACCCCCCGTCACATTGAAAAAGCCCTTGAGCATGCCCGGATTATCCAGCACCCTCACCACTGCCAAGAGAATAGATTGGTCCCAAAGACTTCGTGAACCACCTTCTTTGGCCCCTTGCCCTTCCAAATCGCTCTTACCCTCGCTGGGAACATCTTCTGTGTCCATGTCCTCTCCTTATTCTTTGCTCGCTGACCTGCTAACTGTTGCACTAACGCTGGTTAAATTATCGAATCAAACCTGCCGCTGCAAGGCAACTAAATCCGAAATGGACACGGGTGTAGGCGCAAATGCGTGATTCCTCAAATCAGCCCCGATACCACCGAAGCGGATGGTCCATCATAAATTAACGCTCGCCAATCTACAAAATCCCACCCGATTTGTCAACACCCTCCCGGCCCGCATTCTTGAATCTCGCTCCTCTCGGCCCTTCCAGTCTGCAGCATCGGGAATCAAGTATCCAGTATCGAGAACCGTGCCTCATCCACTCAATCCCCAATACGCATCACGCACGACGCAATACGAGTCCCGCTTCACGCCCGGATGATGTCGGTGATTTTCATTAGTCTGCTGGTGTTGTCGCGCTCGGCCTCGGAGCTTGTCGAAAATGAACCTGATGGTTTCCTTCAGTTCGGGAATGACAACGTGCTCAAGGACGTTGACCCTTCGGCGGGTCATCTGCAGCTCGATAGCAAGCAGCCGGGCCTGTTTTTCCTTTTCAGCCAATTCAATTAAATGGTCGAAGGCACGCTCCAACGCCAGCAGCGCCACGTCGAGCTCGCCGGAGGTTGTTGCGAAGCCGTAGCAGATGATTTCGCCTGATATTTCCTTAATCAAGTGGGGGACCTTTACGTTCATTACCCGGCTGAACTCAACGGCCAGCTTGAACTTCTTTGTAGGTACCTCAAGGGCGGCTTTGGTATCCTCCGGCTCCATCGTTGCGCGGGCGAGCATAAAACGCCGGGACGTCTCAAGAAGCTCGGCTTCGACGCGCTTGCGCAGCGGCTGGATTTGCCGGGCGATACGAACTAACTGCCGCGAAATCTCGTCTTTCTTTTCGCTGAGCAGGCGGTGCCCCCGGCTGGCCAAAGCCACCCGCCGACGCAACTGCAACAGCACCATTCGTGTAGCATTTACATTAGCAAGCATAATTCGTCGCTCGTACTTCGTGCTTTGTTTCTCAAGTCACGGGTCACGACTCTTTCTTACGGAACTTCGGCATATACTTTTCTATCAGCTTGACATCAATTCGCTTTAGCTCGGCGTTTTCAAACATGCTGTGCAATTCCCAGCCGAGGTCGAGTGTCTGTTCGATTGTGCGATTTTCGTAATAATCCTGCGAGATGTAGCGGGCCTCGAAATTGTCGGCGAAGGTCATATATTTTTTGTCCTCTTCCGAAAGCGCAGCTTCACCCATAATCGTCGCCAGTTCCTGTACTTCTTTGCCGCGGGCGTACGCGGCGTAAAGCTGGTTGTAAAGGTCGGCGTGGTCCTCGCGGGTTTTGCCTTCGCCGATGCCCTTGTCTTTAAGTCGCGAAAGACTGGGCAGGACATCGACCGGCGGTGCAATCGCCTTTCTATGCAAGGGCCGGGACAGAATAACCTGGCCTTCGGTAATGTAGCCGGTCAGGTCCGGGACCGGATGGGTCTTGTCGTCCTCAGGCATTGTCAACACCGGGACCATTGTGATAGAGCCTTTTCTGCCTTTGATTCGACCGGCCCTTTCGTAAACGGTTGCGAGGTCCGTGTAGAGATAGCCGGGATAGCCTCGTCGGCCGGGCACCTCTTTTCTGGCTGCGCTGATTTCGCGAAGCGCCTCACAGTAGTTGGTCATATCATTTAAGATTGCCAAAACGTGCATATCCAACTCATAGGCGAGGTACTCAGCGGCAGTAAGGGCGAATCGAGGGGTCGCAATGCGCTCAATCGCCGGGTCGTTTGCAAGGTTTAGGAACATAACCGCTCGCTCGATGGCGCCGGTTTCCTGTAGGTCATCGATGAAGAACTGGGCGGCCTCGAAAGTGATGCCCATCGCAGCAAATACGACGGCGAACTCTTCGCCCTTTCCGAGGACGGTTGCCTGGCGGGCAAGCTGGGCGGTCATATCGTCGTGGGGCAGGCCTGCACCGGAAAATATGGGCAGCTTCTGGCCTCGCACAAGCGGGTTCAAACCATCGATTGTGGATATGCCCGTCTGGATAAATTCGTTCGGATAGTTGCGGGCATAGGGATTTATGGGCCTGCCGTTAATGTCCAGGCGTTTTTCGGGGATTATTGCAGGGCCGCCGTCTTTTGGTTCGCCGAGACCGCTAAAGACTCTGCCAAGGATGTCGGGCGAGACGCCAAGCTCCAGCGGCTTGGCCAAGAACCGAACCGTGCTCTTTTCGACGTCAATACCGCGTGTACCCTCGAAGACCTGGACGAGGACCTTGTCTTTTTCCACCTGAAGGATCTGGCCGTGACGTATCGAGCCGTCGGCGAGCTCAATATCGACGATGTGGCCGTATTTGGCTTCGTCAACCATCTCGACCATCATCAAAGGACCGGCAATACTCGCTACTGTTTGATATTCTTTTATAGATAACATCTCAACTCCTATTCTGTGTCTCGTAACATCAACGTCATTCCCGCGCAACCTGGAATCTATTCTGTTATTGTTTTCTGGATTCCTGCCCCCCATCCCCTATGCCTACGCAGGGGCAAGCTTTCGCAGGAATGACAGAAAAAGCTATTTTCTATCTGCTACACGGTATCCGCTACCTTCAATTGTTTCATCTGCGTATCTATCGTTTCCCTTATTTTGGGGATTTTGTCTACCTCGCCTTGAGGGACGTATTTTGCCCGTGCGATTTCCTCACGTACAGCCAGTTTGAAAATATCAGCCGTCTCAACGTCAGCTTCGATGGCTGCAAGGGCCTGCTTGTGAAAATGCAGGACGGTCTTTAGCATTTCGTATTGCTTGGCCATAAGGGTATATGTGTCGACCTCGTGGAAAGCGTTCTGATGCAGGAAGTCTTCTCGGATTGACCTTGCCGTCTCAAGCGCCAGCCTTTCTGTCGGTGACAGGGCCTCTGCACCCACCAGCCGAACAATCTCGCGCAGCTCAGCTTCCTGTTCAAGAAGACCCATCGACTCTGTGGCCAATTGTTCCATCTCGTCGCCCTGCTCCTTATCTTCGAAGCAACTTTTCAAGTATTGTTTGTAGAAGCTGTAGGAAGTCAGCCAATCTATGGCTGGGAAGTGGCGCTGGTAAGCAAGCTCTCCTTTGAGTGACCAGAAGACCTTTACGACGTGCAAAGTGGCCTGGACAACGGAATCGGAGAGGTCGCCACCGGGGGGGCTTACGGCGCCGATAACGGATAAGGTCCCCTCTCGTTCAGGATTGCCGAGACACTGGGTGCGGCCGGCTCTTTCGTAGAAGGCGGCGATGCGGGCCCCGAGATAGGCGGGGTAGCCTTCCTCGGCGGGCATTTCCTCAAGTCGGGTGGATATTTCCCGCATTGCTTCAGCCCATCGGCTGGTGCTGTCGGCCATCAACGCCACGTCGTAGCCCATATCGCGGTAATACTCAGCTATGGTGACACCGGTATAAACCGATGCTTCTCTGGCGGCGACGGGCATATTGGATGTGTTCGCAATCAGTACGGAGCGTTTCATTAAGGGTTCGCCGCTGCGTGGGTCTTTGAGTTCGGGGAATTCGGTCAAGACATCGGTCATTTCATTGCCGCGTTCGCCGCAGCCGACGTAAACAACGATATCTGCGTCGACCCATTTTGCCAACTGGTGCTGAACGACGGTTTTGCCGGTTCCAAAAGGTCCGGGCACGCAGGCGGTTCCGCCTTTTGCGAGGGAGAAGAAGGCATCAATGACCCGCTGACCAGTAACGAGGGTCCTGTCTGGTGCAAGCCGTTTCATGACGTTTCTGGAGATACGTACGGGGCATTCCTGCATGAGTTTCAATTCGGTTTCTTTACCGTCTTCGCCAACGACAACGCCTATTGTTTCAACGACCGTGTAATCACCCTCTGTTATTTTCTGCAGTGTTCCCTCTACGCCGGGCGGCACCATAATCTTGTGATTGACCAGTGTACTCTCCTCGACCTCGCCTATGATGTCACCTGGGCCGACTTTTGTTCCATTGTCAACGGTTGGCTTGAAGTGCCATTTCTTCTCTCTGTTCAAGCCGGGGAAGCTGCTGCCCCTGCTCATAAATGCGCCTTCGGCCTCCACCAGTGAGTTGAGCGGCCTTTGAATACCGTCGTAGATACTCTCAATCAGGCCGGGGCCTAATTCGACACTCAAAGGCAATTCTGTATTGGTCACCGGCTCGCCGGGGCCTATGCCAGTCGTTTCTTCATAGACCTGGATTGAGGCCAAATCACCTTTTAATTCCACGATTTCGCCGATGAGGTTGAGTTTGCCAACGCGTACGACATCGTACATTCTGGCACCGGTCATGCCTTCGGCAACAACGACCGGGCCAGCGACTTTAACTATTCTTGCCTGTTCAACTTCTTTCATTCTCAAACCTTCTTTTAGTTATTTTGCAAAATGTTGACACCTGTAGCCATTCTAAGCACCTGCGCGAGTGCCTGCGTTGCAAAGCCCTCGGACTCGGTGGTAAACGGCACAACTACAATACATGGGGTGGGGGCGTCCATCTGAGCCGAGAAAGCTTCCTCAACTGCGGGGGCTATGTTCTCGGCGACCACGACAAGGGCATATCTGCCGCTGATTATTTTTTCGGCGCTCTCGGCGATTTGCTCGTCGGTCTGACCCGCCAGGTACGTATCAACTCCGAGGGCCGAGAACGGCATTACAAAATCGGCATTACCTAAAACTGCAACTTTACCTTCCATAATTCGTCGCTCGTCGCCCGTAGCTCGTCGCTCGTCGCCCGTCGTTCGTCGCTTGTCGTTAGTCGTCTGTTGCTCGTTAGAGTTTGTTGATGAGACTTACAAGCATCCGGGACTCATGATTTATATCTTCTGCTAATTCCTCTAATTCCTTTTTTGTTATGTAGTTTCTTCTGTTAGCAATAACGAGCTGTGTGTCCAGCTCTGCACATGAACCTAATGAGATATATAAAGTGAGATTTCCCATTTAGAATTCCTATTTATACCAAGCAGAGATTGGTCTGCCGTAATTCATCTTTCTCTTCCTGAAGCATCACGAAGTTTCTTGAGAAATTCTGGTTGAACCTGGTAGTCCAAACTCTGTGCCTTATGGACATCCTCCCACGCTTTGTCATGTTCTCCCTTCTTGTAGTAGGCGAAGGCACGGTTGCTATAGGCTTCACGGTCCTTCGAGTTTATCTCGATCGCCTTGGTGTAATCTGTGATGGCCCGGTCATATTGGCCTTTAGCATAATAGGTGGTCCCCCGATTGCTGTAGGCCAAAGCAGACTTTGGGTCTATCTCAATGGCCTTGCTGCAATCTGAGATGGCCTGGTCATATTGGCGCATAAAACCGTAGATGCCCCCCCGATATGCGTAGGCTACGGCGTCCTCCGGGTCAATCTCAATGGCCTTATTGTAATCTGAGATAGCCAGATCATGTTGGCCTTTAGTGAAATAGGTGGTCCCCCGATTGCCGTAGGCCGAAGCATATTTTGGGTTTATCTCAATGGCCTTGTTGTAGTCTGAGATAGCCGCGTCATAATTGCCTTTAGCATCGTAGGCATTGCCTCGATTGCTGTAGGCTTGAGCGTACTTTGGGTTTATCTCGATGGCCTTGGTGCAATCTGAGATGGCCAGGTCATACTGTCCTTTGTAATAATAGGCAACCCCCCGATTGCTGTAGGCTTGAGCATACATCGGATTTATCTCGATGGCCTTAGTGTAATTTGAGATGGCCCGGTCATATTGCCCTTTAGCGTTATAGGCACTGCCCCGATTGCCGTAGGCTTCAGCGTCATTCGGGTTTATCTCGATGGCCTTGGTGCAATCTAAGATAGCCCGGTCATGTTGGCCTTTGCCGATATAGCCTCCTGCCCGATTGACGTAGGCCGAAGCAGACTTTGGGTCTATCTCAATGGCCTTGTTGCAATCTGAGATGGCCCGGTCATGTTCGCCTTTAGCTGAATAGGCGGCCCCCCGATTGCTGTAGGCTTTAGAGTCATCCGGATCTATCTCGATGGCCTTGGTGCAATCTAAGATGGCCAGGTCATATTCGCTTTTCCCGGCGAACGCAACCCCCCGATTAGTGTAGGCTCCAGCAAGCGTTGGGTTTATCTCAATGGCCCTGGTGTAATCTAATATAGCCAGGTCATGTTCGCCTTTGTTGTCATAGGCGAGCCCCCGATTGTAGTAAGCTTCAGCAAACCTTGGGTTTATCTCAATTGCCTTGGTAAACTCCCGGATAGCTTGGTCCCATTGGCCTTTCTCCCCATAGGCTACCCCCTGATTGTAGTGTTCTACGGCCTTTCTGCTTGCACATCCTGTGAGGAATAGACAAACAATCATCCCCGACCACAACAGCAGCCTCTTAAACGTTTCTTTGTTCTGAACACGCATCATAACTAACCTTCTTTTCCTGCAACCCACACCGACGGGTAACCCGCCGCGGATAAGCTCATCCCATTGCATTTTAGCTGGCTCCCATGTTTGATAGTCGATTCTCGATATTCGATGCTCGATATTCAATTCTGCACACCCATTTTCTGGATTCCTGCTTTCGCAGGAATGACAGAAAGAAACCATTTTCTATGTGCTCTCTTTTCATCCGGCCAGCCTGTCCAGAATTAGTTTTGTGTCCAGGTTATTTTGTTTTGCTGTTAGTATCAGTCGGACTTTGCGGATTTCATTTTCCTTCATAAGTAAAAAAGCTATCACCGGCTGAGGGCCGGCAGTGATTTGAAGCGTGGAGTTCAGAAAACCCATCAAATACTCTTCGCAGTTGTGCTCAACGCGCAAGAATGACTTATTCGGTACAAAGTAGGCAGTGCCTGACTCAACAACTTCATAGTAAGGCGTTGCGAAAAACAGAGGTGCAACCGCTTCGTATCCGACATCGAGGGCGTGTATGAATCGCTGCGGCTCGACATATCCGCCGGACAGAAAAACGTTTCGCTGCTCCGACTCGGTGAATTTAAGTCGAAGCATCGTGCGTATATTGGTCAGGTCAATCTGTATTCGGAAAAGGCCGAGCAGAAAAATGCTGTTTAGCCGGAGCGCCTGGCGAAGATTGTACTGGGCCTGTGAGCTGTCGAGAGCATAGTCGATTTGGCGAATGTCCTTTTGTTGGTAATATGCCAACACAGCCCGCTCTATCGCCTCCTGCATGTAATCGGGCAGCGGGCTGTAATTTTCCTCTTCAAAGATTTCTTCGAACAACTCGGCGGGCATGTTACCATCGTTGCTGTAATCTGTGCCTAACGGTTTTTCCGTCAGTTTTCGCCTGATTGCCAATCGCATATTCGCGAAGTCATCGCGTGCTTTGATGAGCTTTACAACGAACTCGTCAATCATCAAATCTGCGAAGAGGTTTCTGACCTCCGTTCTTCTTAGCTTCAAGATATTTTCAACATCTGTGAAGGTCCTCTCGCCTTTCGGCAGGGCGTATTCGCCGGCGCCGAGTGCATCAACAGCCTGGTCGAAGTCTTCTGCGTTGGCCATATCAGAGAGAGCGGCCCTTGTGAGCATTTGCGACTCGAGCACGCGCACCTGTGCGGTGGCAAAGGTGTATCTCCAGTCGTCACCGCCGATGGGCGGATAGGTGTAAAAATCCAAAATAGGGCTTCGCAGTTTGTCCTCCACACACTCACGTGTGTGGAATCCATTTCTGTCTTCGAATGTATTCTTGTACAATCTTCACTTCTCCAGCTTTTACTTCTCTGCATCCATATCGTTTAGCCCAGAAAGCATTCCCTGCACGTAAGTGTGGGTTTTCTTCCAGTATTTTCTTAGCAGTTACTGCCTTTAACGTCCTTACAACGGAGGGAAGGTTTTCCCTCTGGTCTAACCCCAATAATATATGTACGTGGTCTCTGTTTGGCCCAATTTCTAACACTTTGTAGGCTTTTCTTTGTGCTATTTCCTGCGTTATTGCAACTAACCTTTGCTCCACCTCCTTATCCAAAATCGGCCTTCTATATTTTGTCAGAAACCAAATGTGGAAGAACACTCTTTTAGAATCCTCCAAGGTTAGAACCATAATTCACGCGAATAATTCTTTTGCCAGTTCGATTTCCAATTCTTTGCGTGCCTGGGCGAGAAGCACTTCGAGAGAGACATTGTTTTTTATTCTGCCGCGTCTTAGAATAAAGCCGCCTCCCAAACTTTGCTTTTCGCTGGCCAATCTTAAATTGCCTTTGAAGCCCGGGCCTAACTTGCGATTTATCTGCTTGATAAAGTTCTGGTCGATTCGCGTTTCGTTTTTGTCGACGATGACCTCTTCGTCGCCGGTTTCGACAGCTTTGAGTATCAGCTTGCTGCAAAGTGTTTTATAGTCGTCGTCCGAGAGGTTTTTGAGCTGCTGCTGTGCCTGGTCAAAGGCTTCGTCGAGTATTTTTCTTTTCTGTGCCAAATATTCTTTGGCAATATCCATTCTTGCCGCTGCGAGGATGTGGGCCTGTTTGTCCTCTCCAGCCTTTTTGGCGAGCGTCTGTGTGCGTTCGTTGTAGTCTTCAAGCTGCTTTTTTAGCCCGGCCTGTTCGGCGGTTTCTTTTTCCTTAGCTTCGTTGGCTATCTTTTCAGCTTCCGCCCCGGCGTCAGCCAGTATCTTTTCTGTGACCTGTTCAGCATCCATAATTTCGTATCTCGTATTGCGTATTGCGTATTGCGTATCCGCCCCCCCATCAGGTAGGGGCAAGCTTCGGCGGACAAGTTTCGTATTGCGTATTGCGTTTCAGGCATTAAGGCGTTGGCCAATTGATGCCCTTTAACACGATAAACATCGTTACGACGAGACCCAGCATAGCGTAAAGTTCAACCATAACGGCGTAAATAACGCCGGCCTTGAACGCCATCTCAGGTCTTTTGGCAGTCATCAAGATACCGCCGGCACAAACCTTCCCCTGATGAATTGCGCTCATCAGACCTGCAAAAGCAACCGGCAGACAGGCAGCCAATATCTGCCATCCGAGTTGAACGCTTATTTCCGAAACGCCGCCGGCGCCGAAGAAGTTCATCTTGAGCATTACGAGAAACGCCGCCAAAAAGCCGTACAAACCCTGTGTGCCTGGCAGGACGACCAAAATAAACATCTGGCCGTATCTTTCCGGTTTTTCACTGAGGACTCCGGTTGCACTCCTTCCTGCAATACCGATTCCAATTGCCGAGCCGATGCCAGCCATTAAGGCGGCCAGTCCTGCGCCGAGCAAAGCCAATGCCATTCCATAGTCCATTTTTTTGACCTGCCTTTCTTCCTGTAAGGGCGGTTCGCGAACCACCCTTACTTGATATAAATGTGTTTATATTCTTTACTCAGCGGCTGGAACAATCTGCCGCCGCCGACGAGGAACTTCGGGAAAAACTCCGCATATTGGAGTCTGAGGGTATGGACAAAGGCACCTAACGC
>Ga0114922_10000139_pt1 | contig 66681 bp, 121 predicted proteins | sample AartaG_FD_100975 | JGI IMG/M metagenome (GOLD analysis project Ga0114922, IMG submission 100975) | Deep subsurface microbial communities from Aarhus Bay to uncover new lineages of life (NeLLi) - Aarhus_00045 metaG | ecosystem: Environmental > Aquatic > Marine > Oceanic > Sediment | place...
CATGTCTTCCCAGTCGTCGATCTCGACCTCATCACATAGTTCTGAGCCAATGAGTCGCGTTCTAACTGCAAATTTGATTAGTGTCATAATAGCTTCCCGATCTCTTGAATAAGGTAAAGGCGAGGCATGATCCAGGGCTTCATTGCAAGTGGCACAAGGCAAATCGCGGCCAGACCGAAACAAAAAGATGCAAATCCTGCCAAGACAGAGGACGCTACACAATCAAATCGGGTTGCTGATACTGGACTATGTTGACGAGATAACAACCAGAAATAAATAGAAATTATACCAAGAATTAAGGTGACAAGTATTAGGCACAACATGGTCCAAACAGAGCACACCTTTCCGTATGCTATAATCTCTTGTGCCACCAAGGGTGCCTGTTCGATCACAAACCCTTCAGTGGCCTCAATGTACTCCTGTACCTTGTCGAGGCTGGAGATCAGTCTTTTCTGTAGTTCGTCTTTCATGATTTCCTCGCATTGATTGCTCTGGCTTGTGCAGCAGCCTTAGCGCGTGTTGCATGGCCACCGCCGTCTACCGGCCCACCGCCGCTGCGGACTAGGCTCCCATCGGACTCCACGACTCTGTACTTCTTACCTCGTTTTGCTACTGTTGCTGGCATCATTTCTCCTTGTAGTCTTGACAATTCATGCTAGTTCTCCGATACTTAGGAGATTATCCCAAATCGTATCTGAGTATTCAACCAGATAGTGCGGAGGATTTATGTCCGTTGACTCCACCTTTTCGCCCATACCACACAGAAAGTCGAAGAGGTCTTTGTTCTGGCAGACAACCCTGTCTTCTATTCTTATATGGCCTTTCCCTTCACAGGCTGCCCAGTAACACTGCCTTACTATATCATAGCTAAGTTCGATTTCGTGCTTTAGTTGTGGGCCAAACATCATTTCTCCTCAATACACTGTTGGTAATATGTCTGTAAGGCAAACATTGATCCAGCCGCCTTATACAATAGGTCTTGTAGATCATCTCTTTCTTCAGAGCATCCTAGTGCATCCCAGAGAGTAAACCAATTGCATCCAGCAGGGTGCGCCTCTGTTTCCAAGCTGCCTAATGCTTCTATCGCATCTTCAATAATTTCCTTCTTGTCCGCTCCAGTCTCATACTTGTAAAACTCTCGAATTATTTGTTCAGTTGTTGGCATCAGAACATCCTCCAAAATCGAACAAAAAATTAAAGTCAAAGAAGTGGCAGAGGTAATGTTCCTCCCACCCCTTGCCTGTACTCTTCACAATTTGTTCATGCAGATCCAGGTCGTCCCATTGCACCAGGACTTTACGGGCGAGGTCATCAGTCAAGTATAGAGTCTCACTGCTCACGTCCATCAACAACCCCCTTTTCATCCAGCGCGATTTTAGGGGGCCACGATATCGGCCTGATACGATTGGTATTTTACTCATTAGATTTTTCCATGCGTTTAGCAATCTTGGCCCGCTGCTTCTTGGCACCCTCGCCTTTACCGAGGCGACGATCCAGGTCGGCCAGTTGTTGCTTCGGGCTCAGTTCAGCCCAGGACTCATTTCGCTCCACGGCTTCAGCGCGTTTCTCAGCTTTCGTCCTCATTATAATCTCCAAGGAATTTTTGTAGCAGGGCGTTTGATCTTTTTGGTTTTCAGGTAGCGTGCGTTCTTAGGCCGCTTGACCCTCCACAGAAGTTCAGTCATGAATAGTGCCAGTGACACCAGTGCTACTGGGAAAAGTAGTGCGTATTGAAAAGTGCTCATCAAAACTCCTTAATGCCACTATAAACAAGCGCTACCATGAACCAGCACAGGAACACATAACCACCGAGGCTGCCCCAAAATGCAGCAGTCTGACCAGGAAAAGTTGCCACCGACAACCAAGAAATAAAGTATGGTGCGCCAGCAAAGAGAGCAACAATTTGACATGAATTAAATAATCTCATTAGAATCTCCCACCTCCAAAGGCTACCCAACCGCACATGAATCCCAATCCAAGTGCGATAAGGTGAATTAGTAACAGTTCGCTCATCTCATTCCTCCGAATACTTTATCTATATTGGCTTGGCCTACTAGATACCATAATTTTTTGTAGGCTTCTAAATCGAATACTGAATTGGGACTATCCATTATCAATTTTGCTTGTTTGTCTAACTCATCCAAGGTATCAAAATTGAAAGTCCATTTCTTTTCCGGGCTCCGCAGTTCCACTGTCTTTTTCTTTGTCATATTCTAAACACCCACTGCAAGGTTCCATAGCCAAGGAAGGCCACACCGATCCAAAAGGACCAAGACCACAAGTCGTACATAAGATCAATCATTTTCTTCCTAGCAATAAAAAAAGTCTGGATTCAAGACTGCCTTACGATGTGGTTTTCCAAAATCACCAAAAATTGGATCAACAAGCTGAGCCTGCCACAGTCTATCGATTACTTGATCTATAGTTAGTCCTGTTTTGAAGTAAGGTCTAATCAATTCACGATATTCATTTTTGGTCACAGGAAACCAATCTCTATACTCATGAAAAATCATGTTTTCAATAGATTGATCTAAATTAGCAAGTGTAATCATTATCCCATCCAATAATAGTGGACTCTTTGACGGTAAATACGGTCTATCATGGCCGCCGTCCAACCCAGTACCGACCAAGACAGAAAGGCTGAACCAAACCAAATGCTGTAAGTAAAAATTTCTACGAAAACTGTCGGTATCATTCGTGACTCTTATCCAATACTATGTCTAATATAAAGAATATCAAAAGTACACAGAGTGCGACCATACAGCACACTATGGTTGCTACAGCTAATGTAATAAACACCGGGTGCATTGGCTGCTCCTCGGACTCCTCTAGCGCCCATTTGTATGATACAGGTATGTACGATGTTCCCCAATTATGACCAATCGTGAATAGTGTGGCCGAGAATTGTCCGCTTCTTTCGTCCGTTCGCACCGACCATTTATTTGAGGCAATGCGGGTAACTTCCAGGTCGGAAGTAGTCGTCCAAATCCTTACGTCTTGGTACCTTGCGGGGAACCGCAGATATGGCATAGAGAAGATCAAAGAATCGCTTGTCGAGCCCGCTTTTGAAGTAACTTCTAAGCAGTTTTCTGTGGGCGTCAGCGGAGTGGGCTGGTTCGCGGTCAAGGCTAATAATATAATTGTAATCATTTCTTATTTTTTTCAGATCCTCGAATAGTTTCTTCCGCCTGTCCTCAATCGACATTTTAGCGCTATGGGGTTTGATTGAAACTGGTATCAATGGCATTAGCCGAACTATCGAAACTTCCTGCTGTAGCATACGAAAGCAATTGAATCGAGAATAGACAAGCTCCGACGATGAGCGATAGCATGACAGCATACTCAACAGTCGTAGGACCATCTTCGCTCGACAAAAAATTCTTGATAAAACGCATAGTGTACTCCAAGGGTCAAATTTATTATTGATTATCTAAGGAACAGCATATATCCGTTATGCCGGAGTTCAATTCCTCCCTTAAATCTCTTACCTCTTCTGATGCGCTACCTACGTTATCGGCGAGTCGATTCACCGCCTCAATCAGTGGGTGCAGTAAGGAAGCCACTTCCCCATACTCCAGAGGGGAACTAGGCATGGATAAATTCTCCAGGGCTTTTACACCGTTCGTCATCATATCGAAGTCTTGTGCACTCCAAGTCATAGTTCTCTCCTAAGTTAAAGTGGAGGCGTGGGGAATCGAACCCCAGTGCCGTAATCTCTCCATGTGAGCGTCTACAAGTTTGTCTGCTAACCGCAGCGGCTCGGTGGCCACCTTGAGCGGCTTACTTTAAGTTACCTGACAGCCGCAGTCAGGACCGAGCCACATTGGTGACGGGCATCAGAGGCGTTGTGGCGACCCCTCTGGACCCGGCTGCTAGGCAGCGAGTGCGTAGTTTGCTTCAGCGCTTGAAGGTTCTGGTCGGCTTTTTAAGTGGCCCGCTGACCAACCACTACTTGCAACTCACACTTTGACAATCCGGTCGATACCAGTCGCCCCCTCTACAGTCAGATTAGAAGATGCTCATTGTCCACGTACCGGTCGATACCTTGACCAAGGAACGCCTCACCGTCCGGGTCGGACTTGTTCAGCAGCGCGGCGATGACCATAGCATCATACTCATGACACTCCAGTATCGTGAAGGCTCCCCTTGCACTTGAGTACATGACGAAGCTGGTACACTCCGAGCCTCCCTCAGTCTCTACATAGTAATGTGGCATAATCATATAGTTTTTCTCCTGTATCTATATAGTAGCTTACGGAATCCAAGGAGTCAAGTTAATTCCGGTGTAATTGCTGCCAATCGCTCTTGAGGATTTCCCAGCTATCGAAGTGCATACGGCCAAATATTTCGGCCAAAGCCTCACAGGCGTCCCTAGCGTACACGACGCACTCGATGCCTTCTGGCATAGCCTCCATTTTAGTAGGTGGGAACTCTCCCTTGATGGGCCACACTTGCGGCCTGTCTTCATCAGCATCCTTGAAGTAAACTACAAAGGGCCGCTCATTAACACCGCAACGGTTCATACCGTTCAACTTAAAATTGAGCACCCGGAGACCGGGAGTCTTACCGGTTTGGATGTACCCCATGCCAGACGCGACACCCAACACTTCGCCGTCACCGCTCACTACAACATGTACTGTATCGCCAGTATTCATTACGATCCTCCTAAGATTAGTTCTACGTTGATTGGCTCATCGCACAAAGCACACTTCTGGTATGTGGTACCAGTCTCTTCCCAGGTGATGTTGCCCTCCAAGATCGAGCCCGCGAGATAGGCTCCACGAATCCTAGCAGCCCGCCTTTTCTTCTTGAGGCGGGCCGTCCTACACTTCTTGCCTCCGACACGGTCCTTCCGCGCGACTGCCTTGTCTTGCTGGTGGCGGGTCTTTGGCATCTTGGGCGGCTTTTGGTCGGTGAACCAACATTCCCTACCAGCGCCATCGGCGATAACCAGGGTCTTGCCTTCTAGGTCGATCAATGGATTCTCCTTAATTCTCAGCAGTAATCTTGTTTTTTAATGAGTCCGATAAAGGTGTGGTTATAACCTGCTTGTCAATCTCAACGAGTTCACCGTCTATAATGGTTTTCTTGTAGGTAGTCTCCTGTCGATGCGTAGCGCGGTTGCTAGGCATCCCGTTTGCCATGCTACCAATGTATACTACCTCTCGCCCAGTAACCGCAGCTTCCTGTTTCAGAAGTTCATTCAGTCTCTCGGCGGCAATCTCCTCAGCGTGCGATTCGTCTTTGGCCCAGAACACACATAAGGCTCCTATATAGTCTCCCCAGCTAAGTTCCTTCCACTCGTGCTCCATACAGTCATTGGAGACCCTTTTCAATCGATCTCCGGTCTGGCCATAGGCATTTTTGATCTCATAGGTGTACTGCCACAAGTCCATTGGCTCAATATCAGGCAACTTCTGATCGAGTCCATGGTCTTCAACGTAATCATAGTTGTAATAATTGCGGAAGGCTTCTGCATCCTCTTCGGTAGAAAACACGCCTTTGATAGTGTAATCCGAATAGTCGCCATGTGTTACAATGTAAATCATTTCTTCCTTATCTCCCAGATACAGACCGAGACCCAGACCCAGACCCAGACCAAGACAAAAACCCAGACCAAGACCAAGACAAAAACCCAGGCCAAGAACAAGGCCAAGAATCAGATCCAGACCTAGATCCAGACCTAAACCGAGACCTAGACCTAGACCCAGACCAAGACCGATATTTATATTTTTTGGATTTCATCGTTTACTCCAAGACCCAGACCCAGACTGAGACCGAGACCCAGACCAAGAACCAGCCCACCACCAAGATGGAGACCAAGACCCAGATCGAGACTGAACCACAGACCTGGACCCAGACCAAGACCTAGATAAAAACCTAGATAGAGACCGATATTTCTGTTTTTTGGATCTCATTATTTATGTCCCAGACCGAGACCAAGACCGAGACCAAGACCGAGAACCAGACCGAGACCAAGACCGAGACCAAAACCAAGACCAAGACCAAGGCCTGCACCGAGAACAAGGCCCAGACCCAGACCCAGACCGAGACCAAAACCAAGACCAAGACCAAGGCCCAAACCGAAATTTCCGTTTGTTAGATTTCATAGTTGCCCCTAGACCTAGACCGAGCCCAAGACCCAGACCCAGAACCAGACCGAGACCAAGACCAAGACCCAGACCGAGACCAAGACCAAGTCCCAGACCGAGACCCAGACCGAGACCAAGACCTAGACCAATACCTAGACCAATACCTAGACCAAGACTCAGGTCCAGACCAAGACCAAGACCGAAACCCAGACCGAGACCCAGACCGAGACCAGGGGCGATATTTATTTTTCTTAGAAGTTGTCATTTCACATCGCCGAATGATTCAATTGCCGAGATCTGCACGTATGCCGCTTTTCCCGGCAATTGTTGAGCATCTCTCCATCCTGGATCAGAAAAAGATCCAGTCTCATACACAATTGAGGCATCTTCCAATTTGATGCAGGTATCATTGATACCGACCAATTTGCCAGTGTAAATATAATTCATACACCAGACGGCAATCGGGTTTCCGAGGTATGCTGCCAATCCTTCATTCTCATTGTCTTCAACAATTACTTTCATCTCAAAATCTCCAGGTCAAAGGGGTTAAAACTAACTTCGCTTCCTCTCGATTATGTTGTGCCCAGGGCAATCTTTCAGGTACCAAAAAAACTCATCAGCGATCCAGGGCCGATAGTCGCCCAGGTAGCTCTTGGCGTGGTCCACCCCCACGTCCATTGAGCGGCGTCCAGGAAGGCCCAGCGACATACATGCCTCATATACCGCATTGTGGTGGACGTGTCCGTAGGCGTGATATGTGCCGTAGTGGCAGCGGTCCCAGTAGGCCGTAGGGTAGTGGCAGCACCAGACTCGCTTGTCTCCGACTTTGATCATCTTCTGTTGCCACACATTGCCACCGAAGACCGCGCGGGTCTTACGCTCGTTGTCATGGTTTCCCAAGATGAAGAACGTATGTCGGCACCTGATTTGAGGACGCCAGCGCCCAGGCTTCTTGTAGGCGAAGTCTCCCAGAATCACTAGCGTATCATTTCGGTCAACGTGACTGTTAATCTGGTCCAGGAGATGCTCATCGTGCTGTTTGCAATCCACGAATTGTGGCCTAGTCTCCTTGACTAGGCCCTCACAATTGAAATGTGTGTCGCTGGTGAACCAGATCATGCTTCTTCTCTCGGCAGTCTTAATCGCTGTCGCAATTGTTCGATAAGTATCTTAGACGATGGCTCATAAACCCAGCCAAAAGCTAACAAGAACTTTAGCATCTTTTCATGTAGTTCAGCGGTTGGCATCCTTTTAGGTAGTTTAATAGGTGGATCTCCTGTTACCTTATAGGTTTTTACTTTCATGCCGGAGTTCGGGTCTGTCTTGACGCCAGTAGTCTTTAGGACACCCATCAACTCTAACTCTCGCACACGGGGCGCTATCCTGCGGAAGTCTGTAGGCACTCTTCCAAGGACTCCGCAAACATCGGCTTGAGAAAAATTCTCCGGCAGCTTGCAGGCACACTCCAGGACTTTTGCTCGGGCCTTTGATATGCGACCATCAGATATTGCTTCGTAATATGCCTCAATTGAAGTATTCATATATTTCTCCAGGCCCAGTTTATCGAATAATATATTGAAGCATAGTGCCGACGTTCACGTTCTTCCAGTCTTTGTCGGACCCATTTGTTCATTTGGAAATTTGGATCTCTCCGGGCCTGCATTATGGCCTCTGGGCTATCTGAATATTGTAGCAGTTCTAATTCTCGGCTTGTCATAGTCTACAGAACTCCTTATCCTAAAATTCATACCCGGTTAGCAGAAGATCGGTGGCGAACCGTTTAGCCACTGCCGCCTTAGTCACATCGTTGTAGTACACTCGGTAATCTCGGTCTCGCTCCAGCACGCCATAGGGCTCGGTTTTCACCGGCTCCATTCCGGCTTCTAACATGAGATTGTGGAGATCCTCTTCCAAATTCTCGAATCTCAGTACACGATTCGCCCATTGCAGACCGTAGTAGTACGGGTCATTATCCTCTACGTAGTATCCGCTTTTGAACCCGCCTAGCACATAGGGCTCAAATTCTCCAGGCTTCGTCCGTACCCCACGCTCCTCAAAGTGCCAATTGAAATACCAGGATACTGCGAGATCGAATGGATTACGAATGGTGCAGGCAACAATGCCTCCATCTGCAAGGATCTGCTCGCATCTTTTAGGGACCGCAGTGTGGTGCCCGTCGTGAGTATCACACCCAGCAGCCACTAGCGCCTTTCCAGTGGCCCGGCTCGCCGTGCGAGGGTGCCCAATAAAGGCAAACTTGTCGCCTAGCACATACATTCTTCATCCTCCCAAGGATACGTGCCGTCGACAGTATGGTAGGCGTCGTACATTCGTTGTACTACCTGCTTCACTTCTTCTTTATCCCAATTCAGTAGCATACGCTTGGACCAATTGCCAGCCCACGTAGTGGCGGCATCGCAGTAGCGAAGATTCCGCGCGTGGTTCTCCTGGATTTCCTTGCTCGGAATTTGTTTGCGTAACGCACTCATCTCCTCGCCCATCGCATTTGCTGTACCTTTCCACAGTTCGATTGTTCCTTTGGCTTTTGCCAATTTAGCTACTAATAAATTGACGCCCTCTCTGTCGGGAACCTGTTTGCGGGCTTCTTGTAAACTATCTTCCAACAACGCTATGTAATCCATTGTTCTTTTGTAGAACTCCAACTTCTCCTCAAGTTCTTTTACCCTTTCCTGCAAGACAATTCCTTCGCCTGCCATTACCTCATTTGAGGCAGCTATTTCGACCCAATATCTTATTGCTTTTTTACAGGCTTCCAATTCATTCACTAATTTGTACTCTCTGTCGGGAACCTGTTTGCGGGCTTCTTGTAAATCCTCCATGTTTGAGCCAGCTATATTGACCCACTGTTCCACTGTTCTTTTGGAGATTGCCAATTTCTCCTCAAGTTCTTTTATCCTTTCCTCTAAAGCATGATTGTCGGTCACTTCCCGGCAAGCATTTCGATTCCCCAGCAGGCTATAAATACGATGATATTGATCATTGTATAGCCGGGCTTTCTTGACCCAGAAAGTGCGCTCCTTTTGAGCCTCAGTCACGTCGTCGTTCAAGTCATTGACTTCGTCTTCCAGTTCATCGATCCGATCTTCATTACCTTCAATGATACCATTCAAGGCGGTTATCTCTTTTTCACATTTGGTGACGTACTCAGAACCATCTTGAATGGACTCAAGCTGGTCATTAGCCTTATCCAGTTCGCACTTTGTGTCCTGCAATTCTTGCTCAGCAAACCTCAAATCCGTGGTTCTGTTCTCCAAGATTTTAGCGAGGCGGGCCGTTTCATGGTAAGCAGAAACGGACCTTTTTTCTATCTCTTTTTCTACAAGTTGGTCAATATGGTCAGTTATTTCACTCATAGTATCCCCCATCGGCATCGCAGTCATCTGCGTAATCGTGTAAGTAGGTATGGTCAAATTCATTTTCCAGGTGGAGCCAAGCCAGTTCCTGAACATCCTCTTCCCAGGAGTTAAATTCTCCTCGCTTCAAGTCATACTCCACGCCTATGACTCTATTGACCTGGACTCCAGTAATCTCTATATCACCTCCCTCTGGAGGGTCCATGTAGGTAGCAGGTATCAGTAGACTCCGGTCGAACTCTACAGTGACCTCAACAGTGAGAGCGTTAAGGTAAACCTTTGTATCAAAACTATACGTCATAATCTTCCTTTGTCCAGCGGTCGAGTAAATTTTCCAATGCTTCACCAAGCTCTCCGGAGCCCCAACCCATTTCACAGTCGTGCAAAAAGTTTTTTAGCAGGAGCAAATCTGTTTTATAGCAGTCATGGTCCTTTTCAGCAATGTTCTGCCGTCTCCATTCGTGTAATCTTTTCAGCGCTTGGGCGTGATTCTTCCTATGCTTTACCACAACCGCCCACAAATTCTTTTCCTTGGCCCTGGCCCGTTCCTTTCTTTTCTTAGCGTCCCTGGCCTTTTTCTTGGCGGCGTTAGCGGACCTCTCTACTTGCATTTCGCTGGATTTCTTAATACTCATCCCAGCCCTTTTCAGCGCCTCAATCGTCTTGGCTTGTCTTACTATAGCATCAGGGTCGCCTGCCTCTACCTTCGCTTGAAACTCCTGTTCCTGTATTTCACACTTCTGTGTGAACCCAGCCAGCCAGTTTAATTGTTGTGGTATTGCCATATCATAATTCTCTAAAAGGGGTGGGGGCGGGTGGTGGACAAGGCCACCCGCCCCAAGTTCACCGCACCCCCCACACCATTATACACACAGTTCGACGATCATATCGAAAGCAAAGTTTTGGAAATCCCGGCTGCAATCAGTGCTGCCGGTAATGTAGTGGGCAACCTCTTCGATGGCAGTCTTCAAAGCGATTTTGCCGCCTAAGTCTTCTCGGATCGACACCTCGCTGCTCCCTGGAGTGTAGAAGCCGAGGCACTCGCCTTCTCCGTCCATAAGCTGCTTGAAGCATTTGACTCCAGGCTTGCTCTTGCCGCCTGTCATCCCGACAACCTCACACCAGCCCCAGACTTGATCCACAGCTTTCTGCGCTTCCTCGGTAATCTCACAATCAATCCTCCCGGCTGCGCCAGCTTTACCCAAAACAGTGGCCACATTGTCCACTCCCATATCTTGGGCAACCTTGACAAAGGCATCTGACTTAACCACTTGGACATTGTGTCCCTTGGCCTTAACATGCTCAGCAATAGGGCTTCGGCCCATCATTTCAGAGGCAATCACAGACTCGCCAGCAAAATCTTTCCATCCCTGAACCCAGTTCTCCTTTACCTCATCTGAATCACAGTATCCGAGATAATAGTCGTCCAGGCCGCTTTCGTAAACATCGCCTTCCGAGAGTTTCTTGAAAAATTGGGTTAGAATTTCAGGAGTGGCTTCATTGATAATCTGGCCAATGGTGCCTCGCAAAGCATACTCACTGCTATTGCGGCTTTCATCGATATCGATCTGGCTCGCTTTGAGATTATAGTCAAAGACGGCTTGCGACCTGGACGACAATTCTCGGATTTTCACGCCCTCTCGGAAGATTGTAGGTCCGGAAGATTCAGGGTTCTTTTTGAGAAATGTCTGATTCAGGGCATCGGGGTTGCCCGAAAAGTGGAGGAAATTCTTGCCGAGATCCCTATGAAATTTCCTAACTTCTTCGTTATCGTAATCGATAAATACTCTAGTGGTTCCAGACTTATTCCGAATCTTGTCAACAACGGTGACAGTGGGAAGTTCGTCTCCCACGATTTTCGCCCAGTCAATTGCGTTTGACACAAACTCTCGGAGAGCCATGCTGATCTCGGTCCAATCCAGTTCTCCAAACTCCGTGGTCCATGCGCAATCAATTATTCGATTAGTCTTGCCCTTGCATTTGCACTTAACTGGATACGATTCCCGAACTGTACCATCGGCATCTGTAACGTAATCGGTCTCAAAGTAAAAATCAAGGGTCGTGCCATCCGTGCAGACTTTGAAAGGGATTCCAGCACGGAGCATAATGTTGATTCCATGCTTATTGCCAGACCCGAACTGGCCAATGGTTCCGTCACAATCGGAATAGCGGGCTCCACTGCAACCAAGGCGAGTGAAGGCAGTGATGGGGGCGATTCCGGGGTTTTCGATCATCAGGTACATGGTGTAGTCTCCAGTGAAAATAAGGTGAACTCTATTAACAGTCTACACTGCGGAACCGTCGCTGTCAAATCTTTTATTCCATTTTTGCAATATTATGTCTTTGGCCACTTTTGTAACATCATAGTGACCTGCGAACCGGTCCCACATTTGAGTGTCTTCAACGAATCCACAGCCACAATCTCTGCAACGGATGCTCACAGTATCCGGTGTGTAGCCATGGTCGCCCAGGTGTGACCTTATCTGAACTTCTTTTCCACAGAATGGGCAGGGTTTGATATTCATGATAATGTGTGAAGTACCTGAACCAGTTCATATACAACCCAGGATGCACTGTCGCTTGATACACTTTGCTCTGCCAAGGCGTCCAGCCCTTCTTGCCGAGTCTGGTAAGTACCAAGAACTTTTATCAAATCGTCGGAACCTGCTTGTTCATCTCCAACACAGTATTTTTGGAGCCTATAATTCATTTGTTCACATAGATAAAAAGAACAGGATGGAGACCAGGGCAGTAGCTCCAAGGATGAAAATAATCCCGGCCTGTAACAGAAAAACCATCAGGCGTATGGGATGACGTTTGCTTATTCTGTTAAACTCTCTCTTGTCATGGATAAAAGGATCACTCACCCTGTCAATTGGGTATCCCTTTACCCGAATGTTGCGATACTTGACTATCTCATCACCAATCACAGAATTTCTTTGGATTAAATTGGCCCAGTATTCCTTAGATTTGTGTTTCATTTTACCAACAATCGTAGTTTGTTATGTCCTTTTCTTCCCCGCTTTGATTATCCTTAACGACACAGGCGGTCCCTATTCCGCAACCGGAGAAGCAATAAGTTAGGCGCAGTCCTACGCCTCCCAGACACCCTGGCTCATTTGGAGGCAAAGTTTTGACCCATTCACGGAGTGTATCCATTTCTTCTTCATAAATCGTAAATATCTTTTTAGCCATTTTCGTTCACAAACTTTCTCAATTTAGGTTCTAATGACCAAGCAGTGGTTCCGTTGTCCAGGCACCTCAAAAGAACTTCGACCTCTCCCCGATTCAATCTAATGGTCTTCTGCTTTGATTTGACTTTAGTTGTGGGTGCTGCTACCAATGCGTATGTCTTCACTTTGTTAGTGGAGACAGGATCGATCTTGGTGCCAATACATTCGATAACCCCGCTGTCCTCTAGTTCCGCGAATCGAGGATGAAATGACGATGAAGTATCTTTATAATTTCGGTCCACGTCTCGCTGACTGACCCCATTTTGTCCAGGATTCTTCAGCATGAATTTAATTACATCCCACTGACGGTTGCTAATGAATCCAGAATCTTTTGCTTTTTGATATGCTTCAATTGATGTATTCATTTTGTCTCCTTAGACAATTTGTCTACTTGTTTCCGAAGAACGCTGTTTTCCATCCATAGAGTATGGTAATTATCTCGCCAAGTCCAAAGAGTTTTATTATCTTCTTCCAGATTCTTATTATGTTCTTCCAGATTCTGGATGTATTGGTCTTTATCCATTGTAATCCTCTAATGCTTCGGTAATCAGGAAAAGGTTCTCTTGTGCTACCGATGCCCGCGCGGAAGCATTTTGCTCATGTTTGATCAAACTAGCATCCAGAGCCTTGAGTGCGCACAACTCGGTGGGGTGCAACCAGATATTGCCTTCCTTACTGATATTCGATTTGTATCCGCAGCATCTTATGAGTTTTTGCTGCTTCTCGTCATGGTGGTCATTCACAATCTTATACTGCTTTGGTGTTTCGACCACGCGACCGCAGTACGTCTTAATCTCTTTGTCGTGATGAACCCAGGATTCATGGACTTCGGCAGCCCACATCTTTATCTCTTTGTGCTTAGCCATTTGCTTTCTCCAGTTCTGGATAGTCCCGGCGAAACTCTATTGGCACCATGTGAAACAAGTTATCGGCTGATGCTATATTCGTCATCAAGTCGGACTTGTAAGACCTGAACCCAGGCTTCCGTTTACCAGACTCCATGACTTGGAAGGCTGGCCCTTTAGGCGGGAGGAAGGCAACTCGTTGCTTGCCACTGTATTCAAATGTTTTCCACATAGTAGCCTCAGTGATAGTGTGAACTCTATTAGAGTATACACTACAGATTTTGGGCAGTCAAATCAAGACTTGGCAAATTCTTCCATCACTTTAGGCACCGCCGAATCGAATCCCACTACATCCAACATTCCTGGATCATTCGGATCAGCGATAGAGAAGTCGTTAGCGACCATACCGAAAACAATCAGCTTGGAGTCAATGCCCATTGCCTGCCGGTATTCTTCGAGAGCAACGTGTGGATGCTTACGACCGGCCCAGGTCTCATTATCGGTATAGACACAAAATACGTCAACCGGAATCTTGTGCTCTAAGGCGTGAACCATTGGCAATGCACAGTCTGTGCTATCAAATCGCAAATTACTTATCTTTTTAAGCACAGTTTGCAAGCCGTCATTTGGCAGGATGCCAAGGTCATGAAATGTACTGCCAAAGCCGAAGGCATAAGCCTGCGGCTCAGTACGATAGGCAACCATTGCCATGCACCCTGCTGCCATAGCACATGTCACTGGCGAGTTATTTATGTTGTGGAATGTCATAGAGCCAGACACATCGATCCCTAGCAGGAATCGTTTATTCGTCGCAGTCAATGCGCCGAATGAGGAGTAAAACGCCGCATCCAGTGCGTTGATTATATTCTGGTCTGGGGTCCAAGACAGGCTCCCACGGAAGCCTGTTCCCTGTTTGTAGGTAGCAAGAGCCAGAAGAATCGAGAACGGGTGCAACCGCCCCTTGCGGACAAACTCTTCATCACGCAACCGCATAGTGACTTGGTTGGAAGCATCAGACAATGGCGACAGGAGACCTAGACTGGTCATTTTGCCCAGGTTGCGGAGCATAGCCGTAGCTGGCATATTCTGCAACAGAGCATCCCAGACTTGCGGGCTGTTCAGTGCCTCTGTAGGCAAGTGCTCCCGAACTAAACCGTAAGCGCGGATCAAGGCGACAATATCGGCACAGTCGGTGGCCCCTTTGGCTAACTCGACACCCTCAAGAAGCGTATTAGGATAATCCAATTCCCTGGCAATAGACCACTTGTCATACTGAGTGACATACTTGAGCACGTCATTCAGCCCAGGATTGTCGGTCTTTGGGTGTGCTAGACGCAGCACATCACGATGCGACCAGCCACCTCGCTGTGCGTATTTGGTGACTTGCATCGCAAGTTGCCTTGGAGACTTGTCGAGATACCAGTCGGACACCGCGCGACGGAGTCCAGTGCCCCAGCCTCGAAGTTCATTCACAGCATCAACAAACTGAAAAAGATGGGTACCGATTCGACACACCTGATTAAGAACATTCAGCGCCAACCTGGACGATTTTGGATCTGCCGCAGCTAAGGCGAGCGCAAAGATAGCGGCATCATTCTTCGCAGCACGTCCATTGGTGCTAACGTCTACGATCAGATTGACCGTGCGCTCAGGGTCGGCAGCCAAGGCTTCCTGGACACACTTAGCGTTCTCACGAGTTAGCTTCCGCTCGGAAGCGTAGTACGTACCGCCCTCGCAACCAAGAATCAGGAACCGTTCCATACGCTGGAACACGTCCACTTGAAAGGTGTAGCCGCCCGCCGAATTTTTAACCTGAATGTCGGAAACGGGCTCGGACTGCGGAGTATTGGCGGCAGTGATGTGTTGAACGTAAGACATGTCGACCCTTTCAAAAGGTTAGAATTATTATTAGCCCAGAGCACCCCAGTCAAAGCCGTGCTCGAAAGATACCATGCCGTTTTCCTCGGCCCATTTCTTCAAGTGGTAGGCTTCACTTTCAAAATAAAACCTCTCACCTGGATTGTCCGGATGCTCGGCTGGCAGCCTACCTTCAATGCAAACAGTGTCGGCGGTATCATTGCACACTCGGCGATGAGTGAAGCCTTCCCCGTCAGTCACTGCAACTACATAAAAATCAGGTACTTTATTCATCTATACTCCTAAATAAAAAGAGGCAAGTTAGTGATTAAGGAAAAGTATTTTAGCCAAATAACCCTTAATCTTCGGCCTCTAGCGGTGGGGGCTGGAATCGAACCAGCGACCTCCAGTTCCGATAAATAACCCACAGCCACCGGCCTCCGCGAGAGGCAAGTTTTCGGTAGTGGATAAATACTGGCGCTCTCCCAATCTGAGCTACTCCACCAAAAACGAAGGCAAGTTGGTGACTAAGGGGTAGGTAATTGATATTCATGATAACCCTTAATCTTCGGCCTTCGTGTATTATATTGGTGGCAAGTTAGTGACCAAGGGGTGTCGTAGTTGGAAGATAACCCTTGATCTTCGGCCACCGTATACTAATATTATACTTTCCAGGAATCAGTTTGTCAAGAACTTTACGCCACATTTTTTCATAATTTCAAAAACCGGGCCGGGGTCAGATCCATCATAGACCTCTTTTGCATCCCAGTCTTCAATGGCTTGATTGTAGAAAACTTCATCGATAGCCCACTTATCTAGGCCATTGTAGCGAGTAATGTCGTACCGTTGTCCATTGGGCAACTCTATCGCCCAGATCGTCATTTCTTTGCCGTTAAAAGCTGGAAGACTCATTGATAAGTATCCTTTATTTCTCTGTAAAGATCAGCCTGCATACTTTGAGCCTCAGCGAGAGCCAATTTAAGGTCCGACACAGTGAGTTTAAGATTGGTTACTTCTTCCTTCAACTCTGTGTTCTCTTGCTTTAAGGTTTCATAGTTATGCTTGTAAACTTTCAGTACCTCAGCCTCTACGGTATCTCTCTTTACAAAAAACATGGTTAACCCCTATGAAGATGATCACGATAAAAGCTATTGGTATCTTTCAATTCTTCTCGAAGGTCGTCTCGTTCCTTCTTCAGAGTATCAATGTCGCCTCTAGCGTCAGCCAAGTCACATCGAAGCTCGAAGTTTTTCTTCTCTAAATCGGCGATTTCTTTCCGATCATTCTTATGAACCAATTGGTACTCGTCCCACACTTCCTGACGCAGTATCACAATCGGTGAACCATCTATGTCTGTACTCGGCATCAAACTAACCTTTCAGAAAAGAGAATAATCAATATTGCAATAGCTGCACCAATAATCGTATCGACTCCGTAGTGCCACCCAGTAGTCAAGGTAGCTAGGACCACTAGGATGTTCAGAGCCACTCCAGGGGCCTTCAGCCATCCCTTAGCAGCCGCCATCAGGAACAGAGCCCACATGGTGTGGAAGCTAGGAAAGGTGATTAGGCCCTCTCCGCTGCTACACAGCACGATCCCAGCAGCGCGGCACATCTTGGCGTGCTCCAGGTAGGCTTCCTGTCCTGGATTCATCTCTAGACCATAATAGTGGAATGGGCCAATAGCAGGGAACAGGCACAGGAACACCAGACAGATCGTGGAGCCTATGATGAACCTCTTGATAAACACTCCACGGTTAGAACTGAGGATCAGTACCAAGGCAGTCTGGAGGCCCAAAGAGGCGTATGCTAAGTTGAATAGAAGGTCCATAGCTGGCCGGTCGCGAACCCAGGCGACAATAGAAGGCACATGGATTCCCAGCATAGAGTCAGCCTTAGCCAGCACGTCATCGTTGAATTGCTGGTCGATTCCAGCGGCTAAATACATCATCGGAGCATAGAAGCCTCCCCAGGCCACCAGGGCTAGGGTGGCAAGTAAAGGATTCCTGAAATTAGGATACTTCCAATAGTGCTTTAGTGCAATAATCAGCAATAAAGCTACTATAATCGGTTTTGCTATTTCAGAGAACGGCATCAGAATCCAATCTCCCATACTCTTACAACTCGGTGTCGGCGACCAGAGGTCCAATCAATGATCTTGCCATTAACGGCTGCTAAAACATGACCGCTGGTATGAATCAGGAATCGTCCTTTCTTTGGCAGTTGTCTTTCCAGTGAGGTCACGGTTTTGGCCGTGAAAATCTCGGTCTCTTGGCAAGTCAGGTTGAGTTCCTTAATTGATTCCCATAAAGTAGGCCAAGGGGTGCCTCTGCCTTTGCGTCGACCGTTCTTGGCAAACATTTCGTTGACGTACTTATAGGGCAGATTGCTCAGAGCGGTGACGGCTCGAACAGCACAATCTTTCTTCTCTCCAAGGGACAAAGCCTGCTTATGAATCTTTTCGTAGTCATTCATGTTATAGTCCTAAGTGTTGGTGAACACTATAAACCTACCATACTATTTGACCATGTCAAGACTCGATTGAGAAAATATTATTGAAATGTTGATAAGCCACGTCGAACGGAGGCGAATTATAATTCCTAGCTTGCATGAACTCGTCTATATCCTGATGGACTCCCAGACTCACCAACTCGTTGAAACACTCGTCGCAAATGTAACCATACTCATAGTGATATCGGTCACACATGATATTACCGCAACCCCGGCGATTACATGGTAAGACACTCATTCTGGCATTTTCTCCGCAATCGCATGGAGCCCAGCAGCCACTTCTTCAAGGCCCGATTTAATCATCACAGCCAAACCTTCAATTGAGCCCATGCCTCCAGCGCCATCTTTGCCTATCTCCTTGCATCCTTTTGTAATGGCCTCTGCCAATATACTTGCATGAGTTACATCCATAATTATCTCCTAGTTAAGTTAGCGTCGTTTATTAGAACCCAGTGCTTAATTGAGAAATTGCTGTCATATACCCAGGGGGCGCAGCTTTCTCTAGGTAAGGTTCAGGCACATGCTCAGCACTATGCCCATCTGACAACAGTACAGTATAAGTTAGTTGTTTACGCTGGTGTGCCGGTCCTTCCTTTACTACAACCACGCGACCAACTTGCCCCGCATAGAATACACCAGTAATTTTCACACAAGAGCCATAGGTAAACATTTTAATCCTCTTCATCTTCAAAAATCTTGAAAACTGCTTGGAAAATTTCTATCGCCTCAACCCTAGTCAAAGGTCTGCCGAGTTTCTCACTATACTCGCAACACGCATCTGTGCCTACTTTCCAAGCCTTAAAGTTAGAGTCTGTTGTGCAAAGCAATAGATTTAATTCTCCGTATCTTACTGTTTTTAGTCCGTCTATTCCGTAATGTTTTAATATATACTCCGGTGTAGGATTGTCGGAATGATCCATCAACGTAAGAGCATCGTCAATACTCACTCTCAGCACAAGATCAATATCTGAATCTTTGTTTGGAGTCCCGTAACAACGGCTACCAGTTATAAATGAGTTCATTCTTTCGGTATCCTGTACTCAAAGATAGCATCTGATCCAGTAATATCAAGTTCTGCCCCACACCCACGGCACGATAATCCCATACTTACTTGCTGAGAATCCCTGATAATGAATGGGTCCACTGGAATCAGTCGTTCCTCCAAACCATAGACCCATTGGAAGGAGTGTATCACGATCTGACTACCACACAACGGGCACTTCAAACCATCCCAGACTGGTTTACCATTGACATAAACATTTTTTAAGTCGTTATTCGTCATCCCTAGCCCCTTTCCGACTCCGGTAATCCACGCTTACCGATTTCAGAATTATGCGGTTTCCACGGTAGTCAATTGTCTCCTTGACTGGCTTGATAACGCACCCTTCGCGGCCCTTGAACTTACACCTCACCTCCTCGAATTTTGTATTGCCGTATGTGTACTCATCGACTTTCTCCTTTGAGAACGGCCCACGATAAAGCTCTGGAACCATAGGAATCCCATGCGACGAGCATACCAAACACATATCATTATAGTCCATGTATTTTCCGTCTATCGAGATATCGAACACACGCATCTGTGGCGTCTCGATTCCGTAATCCAAATCCTGGATACCAGGACCGAAGATTTCACCATAAACAACTGCGCCTTCTGACGCATGTAGGCTGGATAGCAAGCCTTCAATTTCATGTGTCATGTATTTCCAATAGAGTCCAGGCCCCTCCTTACGTCGAATCTTGTGTGAGCCAGCGGCGTAGTTCCAAACATGGCCATCCGGTGTATAGTCCAGGATCAAGCCAAGTCTCACATTGGTCCCATGAATCTTTTCGGTGATTACCACCATGATCCCATCCTCGATGAGGTTTGGATACCGCTGAAAAGATTCAATGTTAGTGTACCTCGGAAAATTGTACGATTCCTGCTCAGCGTCTCCGGCACCAACACGCACAGGAGGGATGTACTTCTTGGCACCGAAGTAGTCAGTGGCATCCCGGCCCCACTCGCCCGGCCCATTGATCTGCTCGCCAAATTCATGTACCGGAACCAGGAAGCCATGACTCGGCAGCCCACGGAGACGGCAGGCCCCAACTCGACATTGGCTCTTACCCTTGTCTCCTGGAAACGTAGCGTGCTTGAGATACTTCTCCACGCCCAGCTTGATTGCCACCTCTTCGGGAAGCAAGATATCTGGAGGGAAGTAAACAGCGGCATCACCAACCTTAAAATTATCTCGGCCAGTGACTACTTGGTATCCAAGCACCTGAACCACATCCAAACGATCAGCATCAGGATGGTGCTTGACCTCATTGACTCGCTCTACGCTAATTATCGTTTTGCTCATTGTCCTCTTCCTCCAAGCAGCACATGGCCTCTTGAAATTCTCGGTCTTCTGAGAAAAAGTCTCCGTCATCCCAGTCGTGTGACCTCAGCGACCGAATCAAATCCTCATAGATCCCTTCGCGAAGCATTGGGCTATCTACCCACATATTGATAGACTTAATCATATCTTCAGCTATATCATGCCCGCCTTGCCATCCCATTTTGCTCTCCTTTGATTACCAGTTGTCACCATGTAATTCTACCATTTGGTTACATGCTTGGCTGTAACCTTCCCAGTTATCGTACCCTGCGGCACCCAAACACATAAACCAGTCTCTGTCAAGCTGCTGTTCTTTCTTGACCTCAACCAGAACCTCAACTACTTTGACTAATAATTCATCCATCTGTTCTGCTGTCATGGCCCAACACAAGCCAGTTTGTTCCTCACACATATTGATGGCTTTGTTGATACTCTCTAACGGTTCCTTGCTACTCATAATTTCTCCAGTTTGTTGTTATTTCCTTGACGTTTGGACACTTCTGTCATAGCATTATGGTATCCTTTCCATCCTGAATGTGCTAAACATTTGCACCAATTTACTGTGTCAATGTCTCTCTGCTGTTCGTCTCTAATATCAAGCAGTGTACCTAACATAATTTCAATTGTTTCTTCTACTGCATCAGGTGACATGATGCAAGTGAGCCCAAAAACATCACGGCAGGTAGTAATGGCCTTGTTGACGTTCTCTAATGGTTCCTTGGTCAGGTATCTCATGGCTTCTCAGCATTACTTCAAATGTGGATAGATATACTTTTTACAAAACTCTTCAAATACAGGACTCCGTTCGCAATCTTTGATCTCAAACTTTATCGGTAGTGGCCCTGTGTTCACTCGCTCCCAGCAATCCGCACAGCATCTCCAAACGCTCCCGTCTAAGTCCCACCTCGCCGCAAGCGTCGTTTTGATCTGGTTGCATCTCTTGCAGAAACCTTCTTTCTCCTCGAAAGGGGAGAACAAGTCTTCGCCCATTTCTTGATCTCCCGCTCGGCGGCGAGGCGTGTGCGGTACGTTCTCATGTGGACAATCATCCTCCACCCAGACAACTCCGAGAGACGCAGAGCATAGTAACGTGTTGGACCCCCTAATAGGCACTCCAATTCTTGAACCCTGAACTGGCCGCACTTTGACTCCCAGGTCATTCTGTTGGTTGTACATGTTTTATCTCTACGACCTCTTTTGTACTCAATCATTTCTTGAAAACATTTCTGGTTTGTGTTCTTCCGCGAGCGACCTCATTTTTATGGGATCTATGTCCTTTGTATATTCTCTTTCTCCATAATAACCATACTGACCAATTATGGTGTAGAATCCATACACATTGTTGTCCTTATGAAGTGACCGGTCGATGTAGTGGCAGATATCCGTTTCCTTAGCCAATGTCATTCCATGATAAGGGCCACCGTACAGATAGTATTTATACTCAGTCTTGTTCATCACAAGGGTCCAACTTGAGTTGGTTCATCCGATAAGCCTGTCGGACGAACACAAGAGCCATATCTTTTTCTGTGCCCCAGTATTCTTCATCTTTTGTATTATCCATTGTGCCCAGGACTGCGTCACACAGTAATCCAACTTTTGTTTCCGTTAGCCATTTGCGAAAGAGTTTCTTGTCATGTTCCTCGGCTGTTATTTGATTCTCAAATATTTCTCCGTCACCTGTCCTGTAAACTGTAGCTATCATTTTTCTGCCTTTGATCGAAGGAATCGAGTCACGTCACGTAGATAGTATCCATACTCACAAAATGTTTGCCCAGTCATAAAATGCGTCCAGGCTTCCTCGGCTTCTGGGAACCATGTATCTATCCAATCCAGCGGTATGGTCAGGCCAACGCTCTCATGAATCTGCAAGATAGTGAGAATGGTTCCACCGCGCTCAAAATCTTCGCAGTCTCGTTCAATTAAATCCAACACTTCTTGGGCTTTAGCCGGAGTAATCAATTGTAATCTCCTGTCCTGGTTTTATCGGCTTGATAACCTGTAACTCAAAGCACCCCTTGTCTTCCCACAATTCCGCATTTGGGTTATCTGAGTGGTTCAAAAAAGCAAATGGTGAGAAGAACTCATAGGCTTTTCCGTCTTGATCATAAGCCGCTCTAGGGCCGGGCTTTTTTGTCACATAGCTTGGTATATGGAAGAATTGTCCAGGGCTCAACTGCACCCAGGCAAAGACGCCCTTGCCATGAATTTTACTTCTACTCACATAAGCTGCGCTGGTATGCGGTATCATTTTCTGTCACATTACCCAAAGTCGTATAATTCTAATCCCGTTAGCAACCAATCATTTGTATCCTCATGATACGCCCAGTTCCACGGGCGGGGGACCAACAAGGCGCATCCACCAGTCAGGGATTTGTCCTTTTTGTATATGAAATTCATGCAGTTTTCAGCGGAGTCATCAATTAACAGCACTCCAGGCTGCGCTAACCACTCTTTGCGAGGAGTCACCGAATACTGGCGCTGACACCATGATGGCAGATTCTTATCCATCCAATCATATTTTCCGGCCAAACAGTCTCCACATTTGGTAGGTGCAGTAGCAATCTGCACGTTTTCCCTACCCACTAAACGAGCACAATTATCCAGGAGCCAAAATTGCTCACTCTTGGGGGCAATGGCCCACATTCGGCGGCTAACTTTCTCCCACCACTCTGGCACCGGAATCGGATCTTCCCCGGTCATTTGACTCCAAGCTGCAACAATATCATATCCAACTTCTGTGGGATACTTATCATAGTCCATAGGCCCGCATTTTGCCCCGTAAGCCCCCAACAGGTGCATCGTAAGGCTGTTTAGCGTATCATCAAGATCAAGAACAATCCGTTCGATTTTCTTCTTTTGCCGCTGACGCTCCTCGGCCTCACAAACTATTCCAGGCATGTGTTCCATTATTGGTTCCTCAGTAATTGAAGTTGCTGTCTTTATAGTGTTTGCCAGCTAGATACCCGGCTTGATAAGAATCATTTTTCTCTCGTTCAAGGATTAGTTCGCAGTCTTCCTGGAGGTTGTAGATTTTGGTGATAAACTCTTCGTCGATTCCGACGTTCTCTATTTCTTCGATGAAGCCCTCAAATAAGTCAGTCAACATTGTATGCACCTGCCTTGCCGCTCTGCGCTCCATACAGTGTAGCGTACATCAAATCTTTGAAAATGCTCTGGGCTGCTAGATTGGGTGAGGGTTTTTCCTTTTTTGCATCCTCCATGCCTTCCTGATACCCGGCTACAAAGTTTAAGGCCGAAATAATAACCTCATGTATTTCGGCAGAAAAACAAGAAGTACCTATCCGCAATTCAAATGTTCCTTTAACAAATGTTGAGGGATGTAGAACAGGTGTCGGGAGATCGCAAGACTCGCATTTTTTAACCAATTCGTCCCAATCTTCTCTAGCTGGACTCATTCAAATATTCCTTACAGTAATTGATGCACATTTGTACCGAAGTGTCAATGTCATAGTAGCATCTGTTGTAGTGGTCTGGGATTTCCACAATAGTCACCCACATTTTCATTATCAGACGAGGCTCAGGAAACCCGCACTCATCACACAATTGTTTCAGTTCTTCCCATTTATCCATTCTGAATCCTGGCACCCTGTCTCATAACCTGACTTATACTCTGTAAGATCGTCGTGGGCTTTATCGGCGGCACCTTGAGCGTACCCTTTTTGATAGCCTTCTTCATGGCAAACATCCTTGGCCTCAGATAGCCCGTCACAATGGCCATCGCTGTATCCTTCTTCCGAGCCGAGATCCCAGGCGTCCCGCCAAATGAGCCTAAAGTTGTCAATCTGACTTGCCAAGGCCAAATTTTTTGACAGCAACTCGGCAAATCTTGCCTCGAACAGATCTTCGCCTTCAAGATAAATTTTCATAATAGTCTCCTACTGTTATTATACATCGCCCGCCAAGGTTGTCAAGTGTTTTCTTCCAAATTTGGCAAACAATCGTGGCAAATAAAATTCTCCCAGGGCAGTAACCATCTATCGCAAGTGTCGCATTTCATAGATAGCTCACATTCCTCACAGAACTCCCAGAAACCTCCAATAGGCTTGCCGCATTTCTTGCATTTAGACACGTTCGACTCCGATCTTGTACTCGAACTGGATAATGTCCAGCAGCCCGCCACGGTTGGGGGCAATACGGCTTCTGGCCATCTCTATGAAATACTTGGCATCTCTCCAGGCTCCCAGCTTACCATGATCCACAGGATACTCAGCCTCAAACTTCCACTCTCCCCACTGGTCTGATCCCCATTTGGTGCGTTCCATCGCCACCCATTTGTATCTAGTCTTGGGGTAGGGCACACAGTAATCGTAATGATTGCTTTTGACAAGATTCCACACCCACCGAGGGGTATCGTGGTCCCTGCACTCCTGTCTAGTAAACCATGACTTACCGCACTTCGGGCAAAAGCACCACCCGCTGATAGGGTCTCCTCGCACCTCCACAGAACGCTCGCACCAGTTGCAAATGTAAATGGCGCAACCATCACTCGTGTGCTGGTATCGTCGGTACTGTCCAGCTAGTGTGGGCGTTCTCATATTCTATATTCGTCACGCTCTCGGCGCGTCGCCTCAAGGTCGAACACTAGATATTTCGTTTGCATCCGTAGGTCGCTCAGCGCTTCCTGGATCAAATGCAGAATCCGTTTCCTGCGCATGACGCCATCTTGGACTCTATCTAATGCAGGCATTAAATGCTTTCGCCAATTTGCCGGGAGGTCCGCCATAGCTTCCTGCAAAGCTACAAGATCTTTCGGCAGTTCTCGATATTCATTCATTCTACTTTAAGTATACCATCAAACTTAGCCAAGTCAAATCCTTTGAGGAATTTATTTATCTTTGCGGCAGTAGGGCAATAGCTCTCCTCATCATCAGTACCTGTGAGGGTTCCAACAAGGAGACCCACACTCACTGCCGGTCCTCCAGACATGCCATCGATTGAGGTTCCCTTGACACTAAAGGCCCTTTCATCCCCATCTCCTTTCTGTGAAAAATCATACCACTTATAAAATTCTGATTGCAGACTCATGAAGTGCTTCCCGTATGCAAATCCCATGACGGAAATTGAATCACCTTCCTTTGGATCTGTTTTTGCTATCTTTACGATAGGCAGAAGGACTGGCGCAATTTCCAATAAAGCCAAATCTTGCATCTTATCTTGTTTGACGATCTCGGCTTTAACCACAGTGCCGCCCAGCATAATTACTCGGATATCTTCTGTTGAGATTCCAACGAAAAGATGGTTGCACGTGAGAACAAGATCCCTTCTAATCAATGCGCCGGAACCAGAATCAAACCCTCTTCCATAATGTGCTTCTATTTTAACAGCGTACCCAGGCTGAAAAACAGGTACCGGTTTTGGATTTTCACCAAATGCCGTTACAGCATAGGATAAAAAGTAAAGCCCTAAAAGTACAAAAGCAATCCTCTGACAAATTTTCATTTTATTTCTCCAGTATAATTATTGGGGTATCAAACTCCTCGGCCAAATGGCCGCAATATGTATCCGAGATCTCATACATGGTCACATCCAATCCCTTACCTTCGGCAGCCCGACCCATCGTACCAGTACCAGCAAATAGGTCGGCAACCCTGTCTCCTGGCATACAAGAGAAGTCCAGGCATCGCTCATAGAGTGCTTCATTTAGTTGAGTATTGTGCCACTTTCGTCGTTGCTTAGAGTTTCCTGTGACACGGTGGATGGCCCAAACATCTGGTGGAATCTTTCCTCTTGGGTCCGCTCGTTTGTCCCCCATCTTTTGTCTCTCGGATTCAATACGTACTGCATCTGGGTAGGTGACAGCGCCTTCCCGCATAAGTCGTACCAGCGGCCTGAAGCATCGACTGAAATCATTACGCATGTTGTAGCCAAAGGTGACGTACTGCATAAACCAACGAATTTCAACTTCTTCATCGTGGAACCACCACTCATTTTCTTTGTTCTCCAGAATGGAACCCATGAGTCCAATATTATTAGGATTGATTGAGACCCATAGGATATCGCACACACCAATTGCTTGCAGCGTATGAGCAAGCAATTCACGGTACATCTCAGGGGACAAGGTATCTTCGTAGTCCTCATACGACAAGTCAATATTGTCAGGAGGATCTGCAAAAATCATTTTATATTTTTCGCCCGACTCCCAGAGGCGGTCACGAAAGTCACAGTTATAAAGTCGCATCAGTCACAGTCCCCTTGGATTCGATGGATAACATTTTCAACTTCATCTCTTTCTTCTCGGCTTACAGAATAAAGGAGTTCCCACAAAGCGTCAATGATCAAATTGAAATCTTCTTCGCTTATACTGATTACTCTATTCATAATATCTCCGCAAAATCTATTGCTCGGTCCCACATGTAGGATGTGGGTTCAAACCTAGCACAAGGTGACATCCTTTCAGAGTAGGCATATAATTCGTCATTGAAATGAGGATCAAATGTGCATCCAAAGTCAATCAACGTAGTATAATTCCATGGATATAATAGCAGTTTTTCTCCACCATGATTGGTACAATTCTTATACCGAATCTTCAGTAGACAGTAGCCACGAACATCCTGATGCTTCAGAATTTCATAATCAGACATATCCGGCACCCCGGAATCAGAACTACTCTTTTTCATGCAACCCATTACTTATACCTTTCGACCAGGATGCGACTCAAGGTACAAATGGCAAACAATGACATTTGCCTCATGATGTTAATGTCAACCTCGACAGTCTTCTCCTCTTTCTCAGGATCGGTCTTCATCATTGTTGCATAAGCCTCCAGGATGCTCTCAAGCTGTCCCGAATCCAGATCTTTCACGTAGGACTTGGCCGACTTATTCATGTCAATCCCTAGCTTGTAGAAGGCGTCCCGCCTTGCTTTCTTCTGTTGCCTCACATTCAATTTATTCTTCGCTACTGGAATCGGCTGATTCATCGGATACCTTTCTGGTTACAATATGAAGTTCGGCAGCCCAATCGCCGGGCTCAATCGAACAGTCTGCATCATAAAATGAAATCACAAATGTGGCGCTCGGCAACCCCCTCTGCTCTGCGTCATTTGAACAGGCATTGGCCAAATCAACAAGACCTTGCCTAATGGATTCATTGTCGCCAAAAGCCATGATTCTGTCTACACAATCTTGATGGATCAAAATACACTCCTTTCAAACACGTATGCGTCCACAGATTCTCCATACATGATGCCGTAGTTGTTAATAACCTCTCCAGTCGGATTAAACCCGACCTTATTCAGGAATCCAACCACATTGTCAGGATCATCTGGGATGCAATGTAATTCTGGCACACTAATCTGAATCTTGTTTGCCTTTTGACGGCGAGCGTCTTGAACACAACTGTCTATCAAAATCCTGGCCAATCCTTTGCGCCGATAGTGTGGCAAAATACCTAGACGAAGAAATTTGACAATTTGATCATTTATATGTTGCCACATTGCAAAACCAACAGGCTTTCGGGCCAACTCCATTACCACCACTCTAGGCTCTCTGCTGCGCCCTGAACCGTTCACCAGAGCCTGCCAATTCTCAATCGATAGAGGATAATTGTACGTCTTGATATCGAGAGCCACCAAAGTGTTAATATCAGTTGGTCTAGATAACCTTATGAGGGGCTCGTTCATTTGAATTTATATCCTTCCTCTCTAGCAGACCTAAGTGCCGGATGCAGATCGATGGGCATCCGTGCCTGTCTGTCTAGCAACTCGCATAATTCATCAGACTCCTCCCGAGTCATGTCATCAAAGATGTGACCACTTTTTATTGTAGCCCAACAGGTTGTGATTCTGGTCAACAAGGAATCCTGGTAGGCTTCGCTGACGCGATTCATGTGTGTGGCAAATTTGGCGCGGGGCAGGTCGCGAGTTTTTACAGGTCGGCAAGCAATCTGCTCCATCCGCACAACAAAGTTCTCAGAGCCAACAGGCTCTCCCAGAAGCCAAGCATAAATAGCCAACTGGTCGGCCCAGTAGTCACACTTCTCTTCAAGATACAAATCCTCCACCATAACATCCTTGTAGGCATCGCCACGGTAATTCTTGTACGGCTTCCCATTGGTAGTTGAATTATAAATATCCCTGGCAATCTGGTATCCTTTGAACGGAGAGGCTCCATATTTTGAAGTAGACCCATTGACCTTCCAGTCAGTGACTACATGCACTTCTTGCTTGGTGATGTACCGAAGGTCAGGCTTGCCGAGCATAGGTACTCCCTCGATTTCTCCTTCGACTGTGAACTCCATTTCAGGGGCATAAGGACTCCTGGATATGTCTGCAAGGAGGGCACCGTAACTTCCACACTCGACGTATTGCTGGAAGAGATCCTCACCTCGTTCCCTGGCAATGTCTCGAACAAATTCTTCGACTTGGGACTCGAATATAGTTTCGCGATCATACATTGTTCCTTTCGTGGCCTCAGCACCAAAAATATCTGAATGAATTTGATGCTTAACAAAACCATCAAAGGCCGAACCTACAGCCATGAATGTTTCTTGTGGCGGTCTCTGCGTCTTAACGTCACACAGATATCGCTCATAAAATTCTCGACGATTTTTCTCAAACTTGGCCAAGCTAGATGGCGATAAGTATTTGGGTGTTCTCATTATTTTCTCCTTTTAACCAAGTCGACCATAACATCTAATGAAAATCGATAACCAGGAAGTGCTGCGTCATAGTGACAACTATATCTAACAGGCAGGATTTCATGAAATACTTTTTGTATACGCATACGGCCAACTGCCTCAAAATTATATGAAACAATAAAATCACAATTGTTCATAAATTCAGCTAGCTGACGTAATGCAGGTAATATATATTCTTCATAGAAGATATAGTATCCGTCTTCTCTTTTTACCAGAGCTTGGCTATCATGCTCTGACAAACCCCATTGACAATACAAATGATCTCCAGGCTTTTCGCTATCAGAAAACATCTTTTTTTGAGTCTCTTCAGGACACCTGATCACTGGCACCTTAACCAGCTTCAAAAGTTCATCGGCCAAATTCAATCTCATACCATCTAATGCCAAAAAATCAGTCACTTTAATCCTCAAATTGGTAACCAGTCAGTTCTAGATCCTTACCCCACCGATCCTCAACTAATTTTTGATTCCCAGGACTATAATATTCCCTGTAATCTTGGGATCTATTCGACTTGCCGACATGCTCTAGTTCTGTTACTTCCATTCCTAATTCGTCTTGGAGAATAGGAATCACAGAACCAATGACTTCAAAAGGAATTGTATAATTGGAATAAGGGACGCCAAAATGGTATAGTTCAGGGTCAAGATATTGGTGGCCACGGCACATAATTTTATTGAGCCACCTACCAAAATCTTTTTGTGATACAGCGGTCTCCGTGAGTCCCTCTGCCTCGGAATTATATGCTGACGGCATAGCTCTAGCATACCATGAAACCAAAACATCAAACATATTACGTTTGACACAGGAGACCATTCCACCATACTCCAAAAACATCTCACACACTTCAACATCCATGTCATGATGCCCGCCCAGCATCAAAGTGCCACCTTTGTGTAAAGCCTGAGAGACCGCCCTGGAAGCCGTTCGAGGGTGTGCAAGAAAGACAAAACCACCTTTGCCATTCTCCCGCAAAAGATCCTCATTTCTCTCTGCCCATCTTTTCCATTGGCTTGGGCCTATCACACCCGGCTTCACCGGTCCTTGAGGCAAATGTTTTCCGTAGATATACATCAAAGATCTCCAAACACAGCAGGTAATTTCTCACAGAGCCTGTCATACAGGCTGCCAAAGATTCCACGAATCTCCCATTGCGCGTGAGGGTTCAAAGCACGCTCTTGAAATATGTGCCGCCACATACGCAAGTTTGCAGTCATGACAATCTCAGTCTTGCTCGCATTTGGCAGAACGAATCTGGCATCCTCTGGCTTTACTTTACGCAGAATCAATTCTAGGTACTGCCTATAAGCAGTATCCATTGCCCACAACCAAGCCTGTTGCTCCGGAACCATTGTTATCGAGCATTGGTCTTTATTGCATCGGTACAGATTGGTATAAACATATTCTCCAGGCTCAAAACCTATACTAGGTGGACAAATTACTTTGAAGCTATCCTTTTTTCCGTAATTGCAATACCGCTGACTCTCCTGGCTGTAAGAGGCCAGACGATGCCTTACGATCTGATGCGAGCAAGCCCTGCTGCACACAATCCGGACGCTAATGCTCTCATGCTCCAAGACCGAAACATGGTTGTTTCGACAGATCATACGCACAAACTTGTCGGCAGACTCATCTGTGATTCGTTCCTCACTTTTGTAACAAGTGCGACCTGCCAATTCCAATCGGCGTGTTATCTCATCGAAGTAAGGACCATCATCGATCCAAGACCATCCAGGCTCTACGATTGTGATCATTTTCCGGTGCTCCCAAAGCCGCCTTCTCCTCTCGCCGTTGCCTCCAAGTCGGACACTTCGGCTACAGGGAAATTGGCACAAGGTGTGATGATGACCTGAGCTACACGGTTTCCTTTTTTGATACAATAAAAATTGTTTTCAGTATTGTGGAGCAACACTTTCCATTCTCCACGATAATCGGAATCAATGACTCCACCGAGCACAGTGAGGCCATAATCACAGGCCAAGCCGGATCGGTCGGCAATGCGACCATAGTAGCCCTTGGGAATGGCAGCTTTGATATCCAATGGAATCACGCCTACTTCTCCGGATCGGATATATACCTCCTCAGCAGCATACAAGTCATATCCTGCTGCTTCACCACTTCCCTTGGTTGGCAGGGTTCCGTTGCAGCCGACTTCGACTGAAAATAGCGGAATTGATTCGAGCAAATTAGGATGGACTTCTCCAACAGTCTCGGTCCACTTTCTCACGAGTTCTTCACGGTCATGTTTCTTCGACAATTCTTCCTCTTCATACTCCTTCAACAATCCTTTTGTATTCTTTCGTAGCTCACGACGTAACTCTCTGGCGATTTGTACTCCAATTGTTTCTTTAGTCTCCACAAGATCCTCCCTTAGTTATGTCGCACACATCTGTGGTCTGTTCGACCATTTCGGTGCCGGTTGCTTTGACAGCTTCATCGTAGGACACAGGAGTCAGAGGCTGCCCGTCTCTGGCCCCGTCAGGGTAACATGTGATTCCACGGAGCCCAGGAAGATACTTAATCAGCATATCCCCGAAGGCCCGTACTGTACCATCATTATTGTGTTCAGATCCCCAGTGTGGTAGATTAACAGTTGAACTGATTCCATGGTCCACCACTTGCTGAATCCAATGCTGGAAGTTCACTCGTCGTTCCACATCCGCAGACAAATCAAAGGCATCCTCGATAGCATCTGGCCTCACCCCATTATCAATCAATCGCTTGGCAGTTGGATCTATCACATACTGGTAATGCCAAGTTGTGTGCTTCAAATATCGTCTCTTATAAGCCACACAAAAGACAGGCTCAATGCCGCCAGTTGTCTCCGCTATAATAGAAATAGTGCCAGTTGGTGCAATAGCTCTGGTCTTTTTTGGGCGTGAGATTTCATATTCATCGGCCAACCGATGAGCAATTTTAGTGGCCTTCTTATATTCTTTGAGCCACTGCCATAATTCATCATCTGGCGCATAAGGCTTGCCTCGCTTCAGCAGCCACTCGTGTACTCCCATTAGGCCCAAACCGAGGCGACGATTCTTAGTTCTAATTTTGTCTACCTGAGAGTAAGGCACGTCGGAGTACATGGTGCCAGCCAACAGGTAATTTACCCCTAGCTCAACCAGATCCTTGAACTCCTCAAGAGTATCGATACGTGCCAGATTCAGGGAACCTAGATTGCAAATATCGTCTTCATGCGACGAAGTGACTTCGGTACAGGCGTTCCGATAAACCTCATTAGATTCTCTGCCACAGTTGACAGAGAACCCAGGTTCCCCGGTTACCACCATCTGTTTGATGGTATCCCAGTACACAATATTAGCTAAAGAATATTGTGGATGCTTTTCGTCAGCATACGCCGAAAAGAAATCATCATTTAATCCTGTCGATATATTTGTGTAATCCAGTGTGGCTGGAAAATTGAAATCCTCTTTCTTTAGCGCCCTAACGGCATCAGACCAATCCTTGATATGTATGAACTTATGTATATCAGGGTGATTCCACCTGAGACCAGCCCAAATAGCTGAGCGGCGACTGCCGCCTTGCATAATCCCTCTGCCGCACTCATTAAGCATTTGCATCAAGGCAATGGGTCCGGTAGCCTTACCGCCTGTTTTGCGGATAATAGAACCTTCTGCGCGGATATCACTATACTCCACGCCAATTCCCGCACCCGTCATTAAAGCCATAGAACTTTTTTGGAGGAGATCTGACCACCCCTCCCTGGAGTCGTGCGCGCCCAGGAGAAGGCAATTCTGTACCTGATGATACTGGCGTCCGCTTGCATACAGGTAACGTCCTCCAGGAAGGAATTTCTTCTGCGAGATAGCTCGGCAGGTATCCTGCGCTATCTTGTTCCTCATTGTAATACCGATGGCTCTTAACGGGTGTTTGGTAGCTCTGTAGGCGATGTTCTCCCACGTCTCTTTTTCTCCTTCTTCAAGTTTATGTGCATACTTGTGTTGCATTATCTTCAATGCAAACTCTGACATTTCACACATTTATTTATTCCTTATCCTAATATGATGAACCATGAGGATGGCACAAGAAAGGAAGGACTCATCTTTGTCCTGCCATTTATTGTCTCTCCACCATAGACTAGGCTCTGTTTCAATGATGAGAGTGCGTACCCACTCTTTTCGGTTTCCTCCCTTTGGCCTCAGTGAGACAGTAATTAACCATCGAGGAGGGTCATAGTCATAATCGCGAAGTGGCATTTCAACCTCCAAAGAAAACAGACCAAGCCCAACAATAGGCAGAATACCATGCGGCTAGGAATATGAATACGATAGACACATAAAAAGTCAACGTAAGAAAGAAGCACGTAATGCTTATCCACTCTTTCATCTCTTTCAATAGTTCCTTTATCATCAGTTCCCCTATATATCCATGAACAATACAAAGCACACGACAACAACCAACGCGACCACTACTAATATTGAAAACGCCATTATCAGTTACTCTTTCTGTTATATCGAGCGTCTTTAGGAATCCCTGAGTCACTCAATTCCCGATATGTAAACGTCACACAATCTCCTAGCTTGAACAATTTACCCTCGACGCCCTCCGGCATAATCTGCCCTGGATTCTTAGCAGCATGGTCCGATGCCATGACACTACTAAACTCTCTTTCATCGTTAGTGAGCCCAGCCAATTCGAGCCTCTTGCCCTTATAGTTCAGCACTAAGGCACCGATCATGCCTAGCAACTTGCTCCCCTTATCTGTCTCAGCACCAGAAGTGAATCCCACAATAATACCCTCATCATCCAGGGCTCCTTTGACCTTGAGCCCGGAATAATTTCTCTGGGGCTCCCACTTGCTGCTCGGATCTCGAAGAAATAATCCCTCCCCGCCTTCGAGGATGACTTTCTCTTTGCGTCCCAATATCACAGCCAAGGCATCATCATTATCCTCTGGAAGTTTTGTCTGGTGGATTAGAAATGTCGTCTCATTGAAGTTGTCAACCCATTCGTTTAAGTTGGCCAACTCCACGGCAAACGTGGGACCCCCAGTCAGCGTGAACCAATCTTCCTTTTGCCCTATATCCAAATCGTCCAGCCATTGCACAACGCCACGAACATCTGTCAATTGTTGACTATTCTTTATTTCGCCATCTTGCGCAAACGACTTGAAGTCTGGCGTGCCAAAAATCCCATAGCGGATATTTTCCCATTCGGAATCTACTGGCACCTTCTTCTTAATGATGCTCATAACCTTCTGAAAATTGCCGCGACCGGCCCAGAGTTCTCCATCTAGAGGAGTACATGGAAGAGTATTCAGGAACCAATCTGGAGCCATAATAGGATTACCGTAGCGGCTCCAGAGGCCGGTTGCAACTGGTTTAATTCGCTTCTTAGGCTGACCATTCTTTGGATTCAGGAGTCCAGCCCAAGGCACTTTGTGGGTCAAAAGTTCGCGAGTCAACCCACCATCCCAAAAGCACCTGCCACCATCTAGCTTTTCACTCATATACCAGCCACTTATTTGATGCTTCTCAGGATCAAATTTTTGGCTCAACATTAGCAATGTTCTTCGGGCCATTTAATTTTCCTTTTTCTTGGTAATGAAGAGTCTCGGTGCGTGCTTGCGTATTTTTGTCCTAGTGAGTATTTTCTCCAACTCATCAATGTACTTATTTTGACAGGAGATGATGTGCATATCGTGGGAGACCATTTTCTGTAGCTCACCAGACCACTCCTGCTCCAGCCGCAAATGTGACGCAGAGATCGTCCATGAGGCAATCAGAAACAATGAAAAAATACATTGTATGACAACCCAGAATCCAAGCGTGTCAAAACTCTTATCAAATCTCATTTTTCAATCCTCATTGCAGGGGTTGGCAAGTGATTTTCCTCGATGTACTCCTCTAGGTATTCAATGTGGCTTTCAAGTTTCTCGATCTTAGCAGACACCTCAACGTAGCCAGAAAACATCATAGCAGCGCCAACGATAATCATAAATAAGGCAAACAGAAAGACTGGAAAAGCATCACAAAAGATTCTGTGTAAAAAATTAGGAACGATGATTTTCATATTTCACCCAATATTTTTGAGACATTGTTGATGGCTTGAATCTCTTCTTCGGTCAAATCTTCTTCCTCCAGTCCGTGGTCGTTAGACATACACATGAGTATGACTGATCTAAAACTCTCCCTATCCTGGCGACTAAGAGATTCGAGATCATCTAGCATATCGACCCAATCTAGCTCATCGTCTATTCTGCCCATATCAAGATCTTCCCTAATGTTCTGCGCATAATTGTATTCAACTTCGCAGCCGCTGTCTGCCAGTCTATAATTGGTTGATCGGCTGGCCGAGAACATCGCCCGAGAATCATTCAGCATCTTTTCTATCTCAGAGCGGATTGCCCACCAAAGCGCTCCTTGAAAACTGGAAATCTCTGTGTCAATTTTCAATCTATTTACAACTTTGAGTGTAGCTACAAATCCTTCAGAGACCATATCTTCCTCAAACCTTTGAGTCTCAGGCCAGTTGGCCAGAAACCTGCCTACCAGTATACTCACAAAGTGCGAATAGCCCAAGACGATTTTGTCTTTGCCTTCTTGTCTGATCTCCTCGGTCCCTCCATAAAGCATCTTTTTTCTAGCGGCATCAAAATCTTCATTGGAAATACTTTTGCATCCGTTTAACAGCGGGTGGTCTACTTTGACGCATTTTTTCTGTATGTCTGATAGTCTTATTATTTTCATATTTGGTGCATTTTCAGAAACTTTTTTATCACAAAATTGGGCGCAGGCACTAGACCTACCAAAGATCCCTCTGAGTTTCTGTGTAGCAATTCGTAGCTTCGTCCTGTACTTGGGTCGTGCGCCTTTCGGTTTAACCATGATATTGCGTGTGGGATTCCGTTTTGGTTTTTGCCTATCAATACACCATCCGCATCCATCAAATGACAAGCAAATCTGATATCAAGATTACGATAATACCGTTCAAAAGTTATGAGTGTCTGTTTATCAGTAATAGGATTCAAAGATGCCGGGTATAAATGAATCTCTGTGAAGGCATATTCTTCAGAAAAATATTCAATCAATTCTTGCGTATTAAATCCACGCTCGCTTCCATCATGCCCAAGCCATTCAATGGCCGATGCAGGATTAGTTTGTGTGGCATGACAAAAGGCATCAAGGACACAAGACTTCTCATTAAGTTTCGATATTGGTACAATTGTCTCCATGCTGCTATTATACCCCTCCAGAGGTAGAAAGTCAAGTATTTTCTTCTAAAATTTCCTGAATAATTTCCTCCGGGTCATCCAGGTATCGGTCGTATCTGGGTTTCCAGTAATCCCTGAAATTAGGAGGCTTAAATAGTTTAGCATACCACTCTTCAGAGGGGTACATCATGATCCACACTCCAAGGCCCCTGGCTTCCCATTTAGGCCACTTCTGACACTGTCGCTTGGTGTACTCATGTTTACCTTCTACCTTTACATCGATCCATCGGTGCATATCCAAGCCCTCATTCCAACAGTAGAGGTCAGGGATGCCGTGCTGAAAAGCATTTCCGTGCATCTTCTCTACCATCCAACCGCGCTGCTCAAGGAAAGTTATAATCTTGTCCTGGAGCAAATCCTCTGGTCGGCTGCGGAATCTAGGCTTCCTCATGATGCGTCAATAATCTCAAGTATTGGCTCCACTTTAACATCAGTCATGTTTCTCACATAGATATCCGAAAGGATAATACCTTCAATATATTTCGCCATACTGCGTGCATGTTGCTCAGAAGACACATCTTCTGCGTGGCCAAATCCTTTCACAGTTACTTGCAAGTACACTGTCTCAATCATAATTTATCTGTCGTTTCTCTTGCGCGTTGGAAAATAGAACTGCCAACCATCTCACCTCCATCATACTCAAATTCCACAATCGGCCCAGCTTCCCAAATATATTCACCAGTTTCACAAATGAATTTGACCATCAGATAGTCATTCATTTTAGGCTGTCTCCTTGCCTTGCCACCGGATGGTACTGCGAACCAAATATCCGCTATGTCTTTCCGTTTTTCGGGAAACCATTCTGGTTCATGTATGTTGAGACCTTCGATAGTAAGTGTGCGAAATGTCGCACCACTTTCAGAGATTACTGCAATTTTGATTTTCATAATTTATCTCTTTACAAGATGAGAACAACATCTCATCTTCTAGAAGTTTCAGAGCTTCCTTAGCCCATTCTTCAGGAATAAATGGCCCATTTGGATCAATAGGCGTAAGCGGTCTACTTTTTATTACCAAAGGAAGTGCGTCCGGTTTCGGCATCCCAGGCATCAAAACAAACCCAGCAGTGGCCGCAAGACCACCGCTGAGCCATTTCATAAAATCACGCCTGTTACCCTGCGGTAGCATAGTTCTCCTCATAGATTCTATGGGCCTTGCCGTCCATGTCAACTCCCAAAAGATCCAGCAGTCTCTCGCGCTTGTGCGCGTTCCACCCTACGATCCCAGACTGGCAGCATAGTGCTCTTAGTTGCGGCGTGGTAAGACTGACTACCCATGTCTGAAACTCATCGTTGCATGTTACTGTTCGGCTCATTGTATCTCCAAATTAAGTCTTGCATGGCTTCTACAAGAGTCATGCTTAAATGAACTGCTAAGTAAAATTTCCTTTCTTCACTACTACCTTGAGTCGGTCGAATACAAATTTCCTCTATGCGGTACTCATGGACCGTTAGAACTGCCGGTCTCCTGCCACATGGCGAAGGGTCAGTTAGCCTCAGAATCGGACAGTGAGTGGTATTCATTATCCTTCCGTCAAGAGACTCCGGTCCACCAACCACCAAAACATTGATATTATTCATCACATACTCCATCCGATAATGCGGCCATTTTCTCCGTCGCCTTTTTCGGCCCAAGATTTGTTTCCAGTGAACCACTCGATAGATGTTAATGGCACATACTTAACCTGCTCAGCCACTTTGTCCTCAATCCGCTGTTCGATCTCTTTAACAATTTCAGCCGCGCTGACCGCAGCAATTTCATCATGCACGCTCATGAGAGTCAATTTATAATCATGGATGCCTTGCGGCTGGGTTTCCCATATTGCGGCCTGAGTGCCAATGGTGAGTTCGCGACCGGTACTCTGAATAACATGATTATTGGCCGCGCGGATAATCTTATTCTGGATCGAGAAGCACGCACCATACAAAGCCGAGGAAATTGCGCCGACAATAGTCTGTACCCTATTCCGGTCTTTCCTATCCCGCTGTACCTTTAGTGTCAACTTCTGCCATTTCGGCGGAAGATTTTTGACTGTGTCCCAAACCATTCGTTGAATCTTATACTCTGTCTCAAAGTATCGACGGAAACCATAAATAGATTCTATATATTTATCCTTTACTTCGTGGTATGTCATGGAACTATCTGCGCCTTGCTTGATCGAAGAAAACCTATCAGTAATTCCTTTCTTGGTCGCAGCCATTTGGGGGTATTTTCTAAGGATTTTATTAAAAGCCTTTCTGGCTATTTCCTCATCCACATTACAGTTGCGGGCCAATGTCCCAAATGTGCCACCATACAAAGTCAGAAATACGGCAGACTTACCTTTACCGTATCTTTCGTCCCCTTCCTCAGAGTGGTAAGTCTCCATGATTTCTTCGTATGTTGACTCATATAGTTCGGCGGCAAACTCCGCATGAAAGGATCTACCAGACTTCAAAGAATCCATTAGATCCTTATCATTCATAACAGTGGCCGCAATAGCAACCTCCTGACTTGAATAATCGCCAGCCGATAATATCAACCCTGGATCTGCGAGTACAAACAAGGATCGGACTGCTGGAGAATGATCGATTCCGTGGAAATTAAGTCCTCCTGCGCCGGACATTCTTCCGCTCTTTGCTCCAATGACGTTGAAGTCTGGATATGCCCTGCGGGCAAGAAGCAATTTATTGAAAAGCTCGACTCGCTTGGTATGCCGTCGAATCTTTTCGATATGCTCCAGCCGTCCAACAACAGGCATTGCTCCTGGACCGCAATAGCCAAGGCCGTTGCATCTTTGGCAATCTCCACCATTCTCTCCTTGAACTCCTCCATCCCCCGTCTCTCCTCTACCTTCTTCTTCATCTCGACAAAAACATTCTTCTCGTTCATCTAAAACAAACTCCTTTTTAAGTATATCTATTACTTTCTGGTCACAACCGCCAGCCAGTAGAAGCTGTTCTTCAGGATCTAACGCTGCTGACACGAATCCTAGCACTTGCTTGGGTGAATTTACATTCAATTTTGCACCGCCTACTATCTTCAGTGATTCTTCCGACAACTTCTTTGTCCCTGCTAGATCGACAGCGAATCCACGAAGACGAACAGACGCTACCTGACAGGCCAACAGGGAATCACGATCCTCGACCGGTGCGTCGAAGTATGTATACAGCTTGCTGAGCATCACAATGTCATCTTCGGCATACTCTTGGGCTTTAGTATTTCTCGCCCAGTGTTCAATATGACTTTTCAATAACGCTGGCCAAGTAGGCTTATCTTCATAGAGCCAATCTCTCTCAGCGTTAGTCAATAGCTTGACAAATGGTGCATATCCTAGTTCGGCTGGTGCAGTGGCGTGAGCAATATCTTCAAATTTGTGTTCGACATTATGGTCGCATAGAAATGCCGCCAGATGCTTCAAAGAATTGCTAGGAGTAAATGATAGTTTGAGATCTTGGAATCCAAGATCAAGTTCTCCTGTTTCTGTATGACAGTCAGATATAGACCACCTTGGACCATTTGGCTTACTTCTCTTGGCGAACAAAATCCACGGCAGGGCTTGGGCTTTCTCCTCCAGCATACATCGCAACGGCTCTGCTAGGCCAATGGGAACCCTGCGAATCCAGATAGGCTTGGCATCCATCAGGCTGGATTGGTATTTTCCCTGTTGCGCCAGAATCATGGTATCCACGCAGGCCCTTGGCTTGAGGCACTTGCCTAACCGAGAAGTGTACTCCATCTCTGCCCAGTAATCCATGTTGAAGTCCGTAGGACGAAACAGCCTGCCTGCTGCGTCTTGTTGGTTAAACATATTGTAAATCTTGGACAGATGGAACCAGTCGAACCGCGCATTGTGAAACACCACCAACCCATCGACGAACATCTCAATCAAGTCTAAGGTGGACTGAATTGGCTCTAGCCAAATGTGATGGAGGTGTACGGGTCCGCCGTGCTCGGCCCATTGAATAGTGACCGGGACTCCATGGAAACCGCAAGTCTCTGTATCAATCAGATGTGTCTTCATTTCGCAGATCAAACGCTCTAGCTTGTTCGGCTTGTTCTTCAGAGATATATATGCCGCCTAGTCGGCAGCCCATATATCCATACTTATCTACTTTGTCAAACAGGGCTTTATTGCCGCTTATCTTAACGACATTCCTTTTCTCAATTGTGCCTCCCACTACATCATTGGCCGGATATACATATACTAATATCATTGCTCGTTATCCTTGATGAGAGTCATCAATAAAGTCTCGCTAATTTCGCCAAGAGCCCAGCGCAGAACATGCACATGTTGCATCATGTCGATTTCCATCAGCCTAGTCATCAAAGCCTGCACCTGCTTCTTAGGACGAATGGCTTTCCGGTTTGAGTATTTCTCAGCCATTTCCTGTGTTGTCATGCCTTCTTGCTTACCCTGTACGATAAGCGCTGCGGTCGCTTTCTGCTCTGCCTCTGTCTTGGAAAGCAACATGTTCACATCAGCCGCCGACAAGTATCCTGCTTCGACCTGCGCAATAACCTCTTCAGGTAGTCTCCACACTTGCCATCGGTTTCGGACCCATCCTCTTGATTTGCCGATTTCACGAGAAATTACAAGGTCGCTAATATCTGGATCGTATGCCCTATATAGCATACGACATTGTTCCCAATATTCAGGGTTTTCCCTCTCCAGATTCTCGACAATATTAAGCACCTTGGATTTGTGCTCATCGACTTCCCTGACATGGCACTCAACCTCAGTGTGGCCCAAAATAGTGGCGCAGGCAACCATTCTACGATAGCCAACAACAAGCTGGTACGCATAAACGGTTTCATGCTCTATTGGTCTGACCACCAACGGATGTATCAAACCATGTGTAGCAATAGAAGCCGCAAGCTCTGCACAGGAGTCCGGCGAAAACTCATCACGAGAGACATTTTTGCTATGGTCTACCAGTATATTTGCTACTGGAATCTTCATCAACGCGCTCCTGTATATGGGGCTAATGAACATTTCTCGCCGCACGACCCAGTCATAAGTCGGCAATCTTGAACAACACACATCGTTTCCGATACCCCACCCTCTACCCGGTCTATTGTCTGCACTCGCACCAAAACAGTTTTAACACTGACTTTGGATGCGTAGGTGCGAGTAATCGCCAAGTCGTCGGACGTAGAATCAAGTAAATGCCACATTTTTTATTCCCTGTAAAAGCCATCGTAGTCATTGTAATTAGCTGAACCGGCATCCCAAGCACCGTGTTCTCTCACCATTGGCTCCCAGCCATATTGTTCATACTCATCCATTGAATCATCTCTGGGAGGGCACCCAATATCGCTTGGTCTCATGTATTCAATAGAGGATGCGTGCGGTCTCCCTGATTCTGGGTGGTGGTTGACCAGCCGGGTTCCAGGAGGCCGAGGTCCAAGGAACGCCGCAGCCAGAATATCGATGATGGCAAAGCGTCCTGTGATTCCACATCTATCCAGAGTAACATGGGTCTGCGATGAGGAATTGAATAATACAGCCTCCGGGTCTGTCGGTTTTCCCTCAGAGAACATGCCATCACTGCTGATAACATACTCTCCCTCGAATCCAGGGACTTCTTTCCAAATGCGGTCCATTTTATTTCTCCATTATCTGATAACGTACCGGACCAGCTTTCTCGCCCTCTGTACGCATTTTAATCGGTAACCGCCACGTCACCCCATTGTGCTTATGGACTCCAAAGATAGTCTGCGAAGGACTCCCGGCTTCATCAATGTTCTGATAGCTGTACTGGTCACATGCCAGCCACGCGCCGTTGCCGAGCATCGTCGCACCGCCTGAGACCTGGACTTGGCCCTCGGTGTGGAAGTGGCCAGAACAGAAGTAATGGACCGCTCCCTTGTGCAACGGCACAATGGTCTGCGACTTGCGCTTCGCACGAGCCCAGGTCTCGGAACTGCCTTTCTTCCCATGCCCATGATGGCAGAAGAAGTTCCATCCCTCGATCTCTTTGATCGTGCTGAGCCCCGCTGGGAACTCGAACTTCACGTTCTTGAGATTCTGGCAATGTACCTGAGCGATCTTCATAATCAGAGTGTCGTGATTCGCGGCCACGCTCTGTGTGTGGAACTCAATTTTATCGGTGAGGCGTCCGTGATTGCCAACGATGCTCAAGATCTCAATCTCGGCAAAGTAGGCAGACAACTCTGCGAACATCTGCGAGAACAACTGCGCAATGGCCAAATCATTGGTGAATGGATCTCCAAAATACGAACGTCGGTCGGCATTGTGGATTTGCCCAGAGGTGTAGTCGCCGAGCCCCAAGATAACCAACTTGCGGAACTTGAAGTTCGATAACGAAACCATAGTGAACTTTAGCAATTCATCAATCAGAACCTCGGCCCGACGCGCCGCCACCGGGAAATCGAAATCTTCTAGGCCGTCGACCTCTTCCGGGGTGACTACTTGGTCACAGTGAGGGTCAGACAGCATTAGCACCAAAGTCTCTTCAATGGCTTGGCCGCTTATCTTCGGCAGCTTAACCGGCTTGACGGCCCGGATAGGGGTGATGATTGGTGAGAGTTGCTCCACAATCCCGTCGACAACGGCAATCCGCTTGCTGGCTGCCTTGAGTTGCCGCTTCAGCAAATTACGCTCTTGGCGGCAGTTCTCAAGTTGGCCAAACAAGGCGACATTTTGAGTTTCCAGATTCAGATGCTTGGGCTGTCCACCAGGAATCCGTTGTGCCTGCAATAATGGCTCAACTGCTTTGTAAGATCTGTTAGTGGCAATATCGCTGACCATAGAACGACTGATGCCAAACTTCTCTCCAATCTCTTTTTGGGTCAGTTTGTTTTCGAGAAGAAGTTGCTTGATCTTTTTTACATTGCTAAGTTTCATTATTGCTCCCGTTGATTATTATATGCCACTGCTTCTGTTGACTGTTATACTCCTGCGTCAAAATATCTACTACCTTACGTTTGAAATCCGGCCAATCCCTAAGCATCTTATCTGGGTCTCGTGGCGCAGGCACTAAATGATCTGGAATGTTCATATTCTTTTCATCTAGGATCATGTTATTGCTCCACGAATGGGTTAAGTATGGTTACGGGCTCGACATATCTGGTTGTTATGTAATCTCGACTATAGGTCACTCTAGACCGTGACGCATTAGCCGGTATCCTCGGACTCGGATAATATGTCCTCTTTCTCTCTTTCCGGCGCGGACGATAGTAATATGATTCAGGTACCACATATATTACTTTAGGGCCTGGACAAGGACGCTTGCGGGGTGGGCGCAAGTCATAGTCAGGGAATTGATAAGCCGATGCACTGGAGCACATCAAAGCGATGATTGTGATTATAATGTATCTCATACTAATATTATATCCTGTAGGATATACAATGTCAAGCAAAATCTTTCAATAAAATAAATTACTTCTTATCCAAACCTTCCCAAGTACCAGAATACTCGACAAGTTCAACCTCCAAATCATGATCAGTATCTGGCACCATTTCGTCACGTAGAATTTTATCTACTTGTTCCATTAGCTTCAACGGATTCAGCCCAGAGACTCCAAATAAATTCACCTCTAATTTCACATAGCTCATTTTAGTCTCCTTGGTACTCAGACACCACTAATATGCTGGAGTGGCGTGTTTTGGAAAAATGCCTCAAAAAAGTGACTTATATATAGATTCTACGTCGACTGAAAAATCTCTCATCATCGAGCCTGGATTGGCAGAAGTAGGCGGCAGGCGTCCCTAAAACGGTCTGGGTGGAACTTGACAGAGACCTCACCGAAATCCCCATCTGCAACCACGGTTCCTAGTCGCTTCAGCTTGCGGACCACAGATTTATCGTTTGCAGCCGCTACTAGGAATTTGCCATCTTGGTAGATGTGGCCGAACTTGCAAATGAGGTTTATCGTATCATATTCGTGCTCTGTAATCTTCCACCCGGAGCCACGGGACAATTTTTTAATCGTCTTCATCTTCATCCTCCTCATCGAACCCAAGGGATTCTTCGATCACTCCTAGCGACAGGTGTTCAAGTTCTTTGTTATCATTCAGAGTATCCAGGACAAGTTGGTCCACTGGTAAGTGTATTAAATCAATGATGTTGGCTCCCAGGGTAATGTCCATCGACATACGATGAATCCGGTCTTGCATTTGAAGTCGGTGCTCAGCCGAGAAATTATTATCATAGAATAACAAGGTGTGAGCCAGCGTAAGGGTCAATCCAAAACGCGCGGAACCAGGGTTACAAACGAAGCACACTTTGCCGTGGTTCTCTTCCCAGAAATCCATGGGATCATCTTTGATAAAGCCTCCCTGATTATCATAACAACGCCATCCTCGACCATCTACACACGTCACAGCCCATCCACGACCTTTACACACATCTAGGATACGATCAATGCTGCCCTGGAAACTAGCTGCTACTACAAGCCTTCCATGTATCTCGTTTTCATCTAGTATATCTCGCAGAGCATTATCTTTTAGACATTTGACTCTTTTCGTCTGCCTCTTATAATCAGGGATAGTTTTGTTGCCAAGGCATCCTGGACAGGTTCCTTCATGTGGATAGTCGTATACGCCGGTGCCTTTACATACTGGACATTCTTTTTCACCGTCTGCGGCATTGACATATTGGAACCCGCTGGATAAGGCTCTCATCCAAGTCAAAGCTGTGATAGCATTTGGAGCAATCTTGCATAGTGACTTAGCCACACGAAGAGTCTTCTTAGACGGCTCCAAGTTGATTTTTCTATACTTCTTTGGCGGCAGTTTGAGCCAATCCTTTTTGCGATAGACAGGCATCAAACCTTTATACCTATTCGGTAGCCGCGCCACTTCTTCCTTACGCCACCCAGTTCGGCTGCTATGTTTAATCCCATCCATATCCTCAATATCTTCCATGATTGCATACCTGCGCTCAAATGCGCGGAAAGAGCCTTCTTTGATAAATCCAGGCCAAGCAATCTCGCACTGTGACCATAGATCAGTTGGATGCTTGGCGCTCGGCGTGCCAGATAAGAGAATTACATAGCCTTCTAATCCATGCTTCTCTCGGATAAGGTCAGCAATTGCTTGCGCAGCAATAGACCTCTTTGAAGTCGGAGTTTTGAGTGCAGATGATTCGTCAAAGAAAATACCGTCTGGCGGAATCAATCCATCAAACTCATAACGCATTATTTTGGTGAGTCTCTCATAGCTCATCATCCTAATTTTTATGCTAGGGTCTGAGCCCCACTTTTTGAACTCCCTCTCTACTGAGGCCAGTGCAGACTTGGGGCCAACAAACCACCATTCCTTCTTACCGGATCTTTCCATGATCTCTATGGCAGCCAGAGACTTGCCTAGCCCCTGCTCAGCAGCTAGTATTTGGTATCGATACTGTAGCCCACGACTGATCATGTCGATTTGCGCAGGCTTTATTTCTAAGCCTAATTGCTTAAACTGAGGTCGGTCGAACTGTTCCTTCTTCATCAATTCAAGAGGCCGTTTCCACCACACATACATATCCTCGCCCCAGAGATGCTGAAGCTGGAAGACATTGCGGTGGCAATTTTTGATCGACCACTTTTTGATGGGTGGTTCATCGCGACCGTGCCATTTGTAACCTGAGAAGGTTTTGATAGCTCGATTTAGAATCTTGGAGAACCCAATTTGCTGAAACCAAATATCATCTTCGTCCACTTTAAGTCCGACTGCGAACTTATAGATATACTTACCTTCTTGGACCTTCAGTTCTTTGCGAAGCAGGGACAAATTATTTCCTCTAAAGTAATGGGGCTTCTCTAATATGCCAATGGTGGCACGCCATGTACTCATCCATAGTATTGATACCTGCCCAGGGATATTTTTCTCTAATATTATTAAAATCTTTTTCTCGAAGTTGGGCAAGTATAAGCTCGGCGTGCGCAAAGGTATCAGTAGTGACTGCCACCACGTCATCATTGCAACAAATAACATGGACTATTTCAGGAGGCAAGATTCTTCTCCAGATATTTGATAGCTTTTGGCATTTCATCGAGTTCAGTCTCAAGATTAGGATCTTCTGAAACCTCTTTGTGAACCTCCATTATACATGGTAGATCATCAACTGTCAAGGATAATCTCGCAGTTTTATCTATTTTTATGCAGCCACCATAGTTCTTGGTGTTACATAGTTCTTTCTCATCTACCATATCGTGGTACACAGCGAAGCTCAAAACTCTACTGATTAAATCCTCCTCCGAAGGGCTCATAGGATAATAGCCTTCCTTGGACATAAAGACAAACATCTTTGAAATAGCTACTGCGTGCTTCTTCATTATCTTCATCATTATACCTTATCTTAGATTGGTAGGAGTATTCAAAAGCCAGAAGGAACAGCAGATCATTATAGCTGCAAAGATAGCTATGGACACCCACATATTATCTCCTCGCCACTGCAATCTGAATCAATCTGGCCACCACCTTGGCATCCTCTAAGGCGGTATGCGCAACCACACCCTCAAGACCAGCCCTCTTCATACATTCCTCTGTGTTGGGCAACTCTGAATCCTTCAGCGGGTTCCAGTACAATTCCCCAGGGTCAATAACCCGTCGACGGAATACCTTCTCCACGTCCCATCCTGGTAGGCATCGCAGAAACCGATCATCAAACCCAGCGTAATTCTTACCAGCCACATTGTAAGGGCCTCGATTCCCAAAATATGGTATCAGAAAATTATGAAGGTGGGCTCGTACCCATTCTGGTCTAAGAAACAGATATTTGTCTTCATCTCGCTCCGCGATGCGACGAAAGATTTCGGGGTGCATTGAGAGGGCGTAAGGCTCACCCTGATAAACCGGATGCACCACGTAGCAATGAAACTTTGGTGGATTCTCAAGCGGTGTCAGCCAGTCATCGATGACGGCCCCTACCTCAATCACTTGGCAGGTTTTCTCATCGAGACCAGTAGTCTCAATATCAACGGAAACAAAACGACAATCCATAGTTCTTCCTATTGTAAAATGTAATAATCACGGACGTAAAGCCAGTCTCGTTTCACCTCCGAGTCCATTGGGAGCACAGACCTACCTAATCTGATATGTGGCGGGCCATCACGGTCCCCAGGACACACATCCACACGACCAATTGTGCTAACTCTGGCATCAAGCCACCAGCACAGCGTATCTTCGTGGTTTACCGGGACTACTAACTCTATTAGTTTGCCTTCCAGTGAGGTTAATTTAATAGCATCTCCAAGATCTCTCATAATCTCACAACCTCCACTTATGGACACCATACAAATCTAATACTCCCATCAGGATTGAAACACCTATTAGCGATGACAAGCCGCTCTGATACCCGACGACAGCCCAAATCACATTACCGCAAAACATTAGCCACAGCCCACGCACCCTCTTATGGGCTATGTCAACACTGCCCAGTGCCATAACAGTGTTGCCGATCCAGCCAATGATATCAATCACTTATCCAGACCCCATATTTTGTAATCTTTTGCTCTCCCAGACACTTGAACAGCGAGGTCAAACGCATAGTTTGTTAGTTTTTGCACGCCTGGATAATCAAGAGTGTCGGCATCATCTGCTGGTGTATGGTACAACTGACTACCGTCTGTGTTAACGGTAATCACAGGGACTTTCACCATGACGAATGACCTATTATCGCTAGGTAATCTGCCTCCTCGATAAGTTACCGATGGTGCAAAATCATACTTTTCAAATATCTTGGCAAGATCCTTTTTAGGCCAACTCCTTTTAACCATTGGGGTAGTATCAAGATGGCCAAGCATATCCAGGTTTAAGGCAAAGACAGGCTGTGCATTGTCTTTATCAAAATCTCCATCAAATGGATTTTTGCAGAACACTTTGGAACCAATTATACCAACCTCTTCGGCTGTGAACCAGACAAATACCACAGACCGGGCAGGTTTGTCTGCCTGAAATCGTCTAGCCAATTCCAATAAAACAGCAGATCCGGAGGCATTATCATCAGCACCATTCATGATTTTGCCTCTCCTGATACCAAGGTGGTCTAGGTGGGCGCATACTACAATATACGTTTCAGAATGGGTTCCGTCAATGTATGCAATTAAATTATTACAATCAATTCCGGCAAATTTAACCGGCTGATAGAATGTTGGAACCCCTATTTTATCAAGGGCAGCCACAATATACTTCTGTGAATCGACCAGACCATCAGAGCCGATGCCACGGCCCTCCCTAGCATCATCTGCTAGGTATTCAATGTCTAACTTAATCTGATCTACTTGGGCGTAGGATAGAGTTGAAAAAAGTAATGCAAAAACAAATACAATAGTTCTCATTTTATCTCCAGGTCGTTACGTGGTTATGAGGGTGGTTAGGTGAGTGACCAACGTGTTTCTCCGTCAAAGTCGGAAACTTCGACAAATTCTGGGTCTTTCAGCCCCTTGGCAAATTTCATAGCGTCCCTGAAGTAGTCAAAATCCCTACTGTAGGTTTTGCCTTTATTGTCGGTCCAGATGACACAGAAGTCGTTTTCGTCGTACATGCCGGTTCTTTCGTTATACATGGTCTTTCTATTTCTCGGTTAGTGGTTGTGACTCCAACCATGTCAAGGTATCTTGGTCACCAATAACATGATTCAAATGTCCATTCAGCCTAAACAAGATTGAGTGAGTCCAAACCGCTTTCTCACTAATCTCCATGGTACTCTTGACTTCGTGGACAATTTCTTCATTTTCATCATTTGTCACTTTGTGGACGACTTCCAACGTGTCACCAGGATTAAGATATATCGGTGAGTGGAACTTGAACGAGCCTACAATTTCAATCATTTTATCTCCAGGTTAAATAGGAAACTCCCAATCCACAACTAATAGATCTCCGGCGAAACACTCCACATCCTTCTCGAATTTGGTTTCATATCCATACTTTGTAGTCCTAACTACTGCCACGCCTTTGTCGGCTACCGAGCCATCTTCTGATATCAGAACCCAATTAACCTTCTTGGATGATTGGTCAAACTGCCTCATTTATGCTCCAATAGAAGAAATGTGCCATCATGACTATCCCTGGTTTCCCAGCCCTCAAACAGGAACCCTAATCCCTTCTGGCACATGATAGTATACATCTGATTAAACGCTTGTCTGGTAGTGGGATACTGGTGTGAACCGCTCCCCTCGATTATGGCGTGAGTCCAATCCTCCAGGCTTCCAGAAATGAGCACACATCCTATCTCTTGTCTGAGAGACAAAGAAGTCGAAAGATGTGTCATACCTCTGGTATACTCTATAATCTCACGTAGATTATCAATCATACCGGCTACCAGGAATCCTATATGCGTTACGGCCCCGGACAGGTCCACATCCTTTCTTGCAAAATCACGTAGAATATTTATGTCATCAACCAGTTGACATAACCCAGGTCGCAAGTCTGCAACTTGTACGTGATTGATCCCTGTGACACTCCGTGAGGCATCCATAAATGCCCCGAGGTCTAAACGAGTCTCGGATACCAGGGCTACTCCAATCAAAATTGTTCCTCCTCCTCTTCAGTGTCTTCGATTACGAACCCAGGAACCCCGTTCCAAAGATAATCAAAGTTCACAGTTGCTTGTTCAGGTGACTCACCATAAGCGATGACACATTTCATAGGGTCAGGGTCACACTCAAACAAACATACCCATCTTGACCCATCTCTGGTGACTGATATAGGCAGTTGTCGGCTAGGTCGGAAAGTCGTCATAAGCGAGGCGACATTCAATTTTGCCCTCTGCAATTTTACTTTGAGAATCTGTTTCTTTAATTGTTGGATGCCAAACATTTTGTTCTCCGAATAAAAACTACCAATGGCTCATCCATGAGCCAGAGGCAGTCCACCCAAGATTAACGAGATTCGTCCTCGTCCGCAAGCTCCGGACCATTGGTTTCCGGATTCATAAACTTAACAATCTCCTCAATTATCGATTCGATATCTGGCAGATTGGTAATCGGAGCCGAGCACTTTCCAACTTGTGGCGCGTGCCAACTATACCGAGGACGTTCGATATATTTTGCCCTCAGAGTGAACGGGATGGGGTCTGCTGGCTCCACCCCTTTCCTTTCAGCGTCTTCCTCCGTCACAGGAAGATGTGCGCCCATGAGTCCGGATTCCATGCGGGCCGATTTGTTCCCGCAGAAGAACTCATAAAAAACTCCAGTATTGCGCTCAAACAACAAGAACGATGGACCCCACATGCAGCCAGAATCCTTCTCACCGGCGCGATCTACAATCTCCTGGTAGACCTCATCTTCCTCATCAAACACAGCCAACGGTGGCTCGGACGTAGTGTCCAATGCCTTGTTCCGACAGGCAAATGCCAATACGTCGATGCTATCTCCCAAATCAATAATACCATCGTCTCCAGTTGGTACACCATAGTGACCAGGAGCAATCAGACCTTTGTCGACAAACTTGCCCTTCGTGACAAGTTGCAATCGAGGAAGGAAGTTAGACTCAGCACCATACTTGGAAAAGTCAACTACGCTTGTCGATGGGAGGTTAGTTAAAGTGGCAGCCATTAAAGCATTACTCATCAGTTTTCTCTCTTTCAATAGAAGATTGTTCAGAAATCCGTTTTTTCAGTAATTCGGCTTCCTTTGCCTCTAACAACTCGCGGCGTTCGAGTTCTGTGGCTAATGAAGCCTTATCAGTTCTAGTACACCATTTCAGTGCTGCTTTCCAGCCATCCAAAGCAGAGGCTGCATCCACGCCACTCAACACTGAAGCGGCCACAGTGGGAAATTCTAGTTCGTACTTCACCTCCTTTAAGTTTCTTAGTCTATAATTGCTTTTCAAATTGGTTAAGATTCTGGACGACTTTTTATCACTTCGTAGTTGTCTGATCTCAGATCTAATCAATTCCCGTAACTCTGACTTTGATAAAGATTCCATTAGCTCCAAAATGGAATCCTGCCTCTGTACTGGCAGCTTGCTTAGCTCAGCCCCCATTTTAATCGCAATCTTCCCTTTTGTCAAGTATTTTTTTCCTAATTGGGAAAGATTTACCAGATTTAATATCCTTTTAACCCAGTCTGGGTGTTGAGATAACGAGTGTGCTAGCTCATTTAAGGACATAGTCTGCTCTACATTGATTATTTTCCACAGGCGGGTGGCGTATTCTATTGGCTCGACTTCGATTCTTTTTGCGTGACATATAAGTTGTAATTTTAATACCTCCATTTCTGTCATTGGAATCAGGATACAAGGAACCTCTTGAATAGACAGATCAAGGGAGATCTCTAATCTATGGCACCCCTCGATTACTTGCTGTGGGTCCACATTGGATCTGACCAATAATGGCTGTAGGATTCCGTAATCCCTGATTGAATCCCGTAGCATTGTGTATTCAAGGGTGTTTTTTCGCACCGTCCTGAATTGAATCGGGGATCGAACTAGGTCTGCTGTATTTATAAATTCTAACTGTTGCATTGATTCCTCTATCTACTAATAGTCCCACTTTTCAAAAAAGTTGGCATAATTCTCAAAATTATAACAAAATAATTTTAGGGGGATGGGGAGTTCTGTCAAGAGGCTCAGGAAGAGAACTTCCTGTAAAATTTTTTGCTTGGCCTAATGAATAAAAGCCCCTTTCCCCTTTTTACACATAAGAGCCTGAACAGAAGTACAGTATCAAAAAGAAAAAGCATTAGTATATAGTTTATTATGAATTACATTTAGATTGTTCACATAGGGGTTTTCCTTATTGAGACTCCCCATCAATAACCATAAATAATTTCATAGCAACAACTTATGATGGGGACTACTGGCGGCATTTTTCCCCTTTTTTACTACATTTTTGAATTTTAACTTCTACCCCTACAGAGGTATTTTTACTTTTTTGACTTTTTTTAGATAATTATGACCACTTTCTTCAAAAATGGGACTATTATAGGGTAGAAGTTGCTCACTTATTTTTTCAACTTGCGCACTCTGTAAAAAGTTGGGGGAAATGGGGGCAAAATGGGGGGAAAATAATTCCCAATCCCCACCCCTTATTTGGGTGGAAAATAATAGAAGATGGAGTATTTATGACTAAAATTCGCGACGGAATCCAGCAGTTTCTGACGGCAAGAGAATCAGAGAGTCCATACCTTATACCCAAATGGGATAAGGATTTGGAATCACAGTACCTAGTACACCAAGGAAATATTGAAGTAGAAGGCAGTGAGGGAGTCTGGACAGATGGCCACGATACTTGGTGTAACCATAGGTGGCCTAGAAACGCAGGCACAGATCCCAATTACTCAGACCGAACCCTGACATTCTCTCCAGGCACTTGTTTGAAGAGGTTTGGCAGTACGTGGTGGAATTTCAGAACTAAACGATCAGTGGCAGTGGCATTAGATATAGATCTTGAAGGCACACACGCAGAATCTACAACAACGGTGACGCCTGCCAAATTGGCAGAATTGCAAAACAAACTAAGAGTATTACCATATATTACTATGGTACGATCTTCAAGTGGTGGTGGTATACATATTTATGCCTTCTTTGATGAAGACAACCAGCCGGTTGCGGCTAACCACAATGAGCACGCACAAACTGCAAAGTCTTTGGTGGCAAAGATTTCCGACGATCTGAAATATAATCTACGTCAGCACATGGACGCCGTTGGCGTAATTTTTTGGCTCTGGTCTTGTGATTCACCAGAAGGGCATGAAGGGTATGACCTAATAAAAGAGCAAACTGAATCTCTGAAAGCTAGCGATTTAGTACCGTATAAAGATGCCGATTTGGTTGGGCCAAATGATAACATAAAATTATCAGGTTATAGTGAAGATGGCCAGAGGGTGGTCAATGAGGAGCAAGGTGGTGGGTATAAGGTACATGAGATTGAGCCGGAACACGCTGAGTTTCTGAAGGAACTTGAAGATATGGGCTTCTCATTTATATGGCAGCCAAGCCACAATATGGCACATACTCATACTGTTGCAATTAAGAATTTGTATGAGAAGCGTGCAAAAGAGGGACGACCTCTGCGCGGGATGTTTACTACGGTATCAGCAGGCTCAGATAAGTCTAAACCAAACTGCTATATTACTCCGCGCCCAGATGGAGTGTTCCAGTGCAAGAGGTTTGGTACATCTACTGCTGAAACTCCTATATGGAACACAAGAGATGGAGATACTTGGTGCTATATAAACCAAGAGACTCCAGTATTGCAGGTGATGAAGAAATTTGCCAAGACTTATGAACCAAAGAAAATGGTTTTTGAGGCCGACGACTTAGAGTTGGCAATGAAGACATTTGGCAAGACTCTTGGTGAGTCTATCAACTCTATTCTGGTCCCTATCACGGTGTCAGTATCAAATGATGGTATTATGACTGCCTTCTTTGAAGGTGATGGAAATTATGAAGGTTGGAAACCAAACAAGAAAGGTTTCTCACGCCAACTACCGGTGGTACATAAGAAGATTGTATTCACAAAGTCCTTATTGGAAGAAGCAGATGCTTTTGTAAGGCATGTTGTGACCCCAGACTTTGAGCCATTTGGATGGTCTTTGAAATCGGGAGACCATTGGGTAATGTATAATAGTTATGATCCTGTTGCTTGTGTTGTGAAAAAAGTATTTGGCAAAGATTCAGAGTCAATTCGTGCAGAAATGACACAAAACCCCTGGATTCTTCACCATTTGCCATTTGGAAAGGAATACCCTGGTGGTAGATTATGGAATCGACATTCCCCACAGTTGGCTATTGAACCTGCATCAGAACCGGGTCCACACCCACATTGGGATATGATAATGGACCATTTGGGGAAGTCGCTGGATTCTACAATCGAAAATGCTAGCTGGTGTCAAGAATGGGGAATACATACTGGTGCAGATTATCTTCGATATTGGCTCTCAGCACTTATTCAAGATCCTTTGGAGCAATTGCCATATCTATTTTTCTATGGCCCTCAAAATGCTGGTAAATCTATCTTCCATGAATCCATTAGTACATTATTTACATGTGGGGTTACCAGCATTGGAAATGCACTAAGTAGCAATGCTGGTTATAATGCTGAAATTGCCAATGCAGTTATAGGTTTTGTTGAAGAGAAAGATTTGTCAGGGGATGGCAATTCTGCCTATTCAAGAATCAAAGAATGGGTTATGGCTAAGACCATGTCTATTCATAAAAAGGGCCATACTCCATACGATCAGCCTAATACCCTGCACATTGTGCAAATGGCTAACCGTGCCAGAAGTGTCTCAATGGAAGACGGAGATACCAGGATTACTGCAATCCTTGTGAACATATTAACTAAAGAAGTGCCCAAGAAGGTTATGTTTGAGGCATTAGCAAAAGAGGCCCCATTTTTCCTAAGAACAATCCTTACGATTAACATCCCTCAGAGTCACACTCGTCTACGTATTCCAATGATAGCAACACAGCATAAGAAAGATTTGGAGCGAATGAATCAAACTCCATTTGAGGCTTTCTGTGAGGATGTTTTATATCCGCGAAGTGGACATTTGGTGAAGGTGTCTGATTTCTATTCTAGGTATCAAACTTATTGTACCGAAAAGAATAGTGAAGCAGAGAGGAAATCTCATGTATTACAAATGTTGAGGAATAGGACCGATAAATACTTGGTCGGTATTGGTACTGGAAAGCAAATTTATATTGCAAATATGTCTTTATCCTCAGATGCCAAATCTAAAAAACTTCTTTGCTTGAACGATAAAGGCAGATTAGTCCATGTATAGAATATCTTTAAGGCAATCATCTGATGATAGGGAGGTAGTCGGTTTCACTACAGATTTGCCTTCGCATGAAGCTGTGTGTGCGATGGAAAAGATTTGGATGGGGTCCGCCAATGAATGTTATATAGATGTATGTAGATTGGTGGATAGTCCATTATCGGATACGGCCAATTTTCGAGACCTTGTAGATTATGAACTGGAGGATTAAATGAAAATTATTGGGCTTGGGCATTACTCTCGAACTGGTAAGGATACACTTGCCAACATGATCGTGGATCATTGCTCAGATCTGGGCGTGAAAGCTAAGAGGGTTTCTCTTGCATGGAAGCTAAAGCAAGTTTGCCACGAGTTATACGGGTGGGCCGGTCTCCGTGAGCCTGAGTTTTATGATACCAAAGAAGGAGAGGGGTATCGTGAACTGAAGATTAGAGCACTCGATATGACTCCGGTGGAAATTTGGGTTGCCTTCGGGACTCCAGCAGTCAGGGATAAGGTATATGACCGAACATGGATTGACTACGTCCTGCAAACAGACCACGAATGTGATGTGTTGGTTGTACCCGATATCCGCTATCCAAATGAGGTAAAGGAGTTTCGTCTAGCTGGTGCCAAATTGATCAAGGTGGTAAGAGAGGGATTTGGTCCGAGGAACACTGAGCCAGATCTGGCACTATTGGGCTGGGGAGGCTGGGATCTAATAGCTGGTCCCTCGATGAAGTCACTGTCGCGGCAAGCACAATCACTGGCTGAGTGGGCGGCATGTGACGAGCTATTCCCCACCCAGATCGATGAGGTGAAAGACATGCTTTTGAAACTGGAGGCAGTATAATGGGATTAGTGACATTCAACGCCAATGTCCTAGCCCCACTGGACATTGAGACAACAGGCAACACAGCGGGATACCATGAGATTATTCAGATTGCCATCGTTCCATTAGATGACGACCTGAATCAAATGGACGTATCTCCATTCTACATGAATATACGCCCAGAGCACCCGGAGAGGGCTCAGAAGGATGCCACGAGAGCACACGGCATTAGCCTAGATCGGTTGGAGCATTGTCCAAGAAAGGATCAAGTTGCTGACACACTGGAAGAATGGTTTGTCAATCTTAATTTGCCTATGGATAAAAGATTGATATTCCTTACACAGAACGGTCTTTTTGATATTCCGTTTATTAAGCATTGGCTTGGCAATGTGGCGTTTGACAGATACTTTTGTTGGATAGGAAGGGATACCATGCACTTTGCTTGTGGGTTGAATGATCAAGCTGCGTTCAAGTGCCAACCTGTGCCATTTACTGGAGTAGGTTTGAAGCCCTTGGCGAACAAGTTAGGGATTGAACTTAGTAACCATCACAATGCCTTGGCCGACGCAATAGCGACAGGTAAGGTATACAAAGAACTATTGAGGTTTGAATTATGACAGAGTATGAGAAGTTCCCAGCACCCGAATTGCCATTAGATGAGATTGCCTGTAAATTTATGTTTACCATGGATGCTCAAGATTATATCGATAATGTAAATATCCCAGACGAATCGGGGTGGCCAAGCAAGGAGAATGTTTTTCTTGATACTGTCAATCTTGAAAATTCAATATACTGTGATGCAGAACAGTTTCGCGTTATCAGAAGGATCTGCGAAGAGATCAAAAAGATACATAGCAGAGGAACCGGTGTTGCCTTTGACGCAGTGAAGCTGAGGGGCCTACGCAATGAGTGTGTCAACATGTCCCGTATCTTTGATATCATGTTGGCGGAAATGAGAGAAAAATGAGAGAATACAAATTAGAAAAGGTATCGTTTGACAAAAAAGTCATCGATAAGATTTGCTGCGATCTGTGCGGCAGAGAGGGAGTTAAAGATGGATGGGAGTCTGGCTACTATGAAGTAAATGAAACCGAAGTCGAGGTCACTGTTCATCAGAGAGAAGGTAAAGCTTATCCTGATGGTGATTGTTGGGGTACCGAGTACATCATAGATATGTGTCCAGAGTGCTTCAAGAACAAATTAGTACCTTGGATCATAAGCCAAGGTGGTATACTAGAACAGAAAGATTGGGGTTCTTGATATGAGATATCGTTTCAGAATCAGCGGAACCATTGAACCACACCTACATCAGGAGTTAGTTGACTACCTCCAGGAGAAAGAATTTGAGGTGGTGGACCAGATTTATCAATTGGTCCCGGTAGGTGGGCTTGTTGCTGTGTCCTATGAATTTTACACAGAAGGAAAGGACGCTGAAGAAGCCACCTCTATTGCGCACTTATTCCAGGAAGCCACGGTAGAGATGGAGGATATATACGTCAAAGCACTATTAGACATTGAGGCAGAAGAGTTCTGGCACCGTCTTCATGGTTATTGACGTTTATTGCGGCGGTCTTTCGGTGTTTCGATTTTACGTGGATTCGCGATGCCCCTGGAGAACTTAATCTTTGGGGGTTTTATTCTTTTCTTCAAACATTTTCTACAGGACATCGGAAAACCTATGAATATTGAACAAAAAATAGAAGTTTTGAAACCCAAGTTGTTAGACTTGAGAGAAGATCTAAATTACCTATATGGCTTACGACATTCTCGCCGAGATGAGCTTATAGCCGAACTCATGTGCGCTAGAGATGCTTTAGAAGATCTAATAAATGCTCTTTATCGCTCCGACCAAATCGAATCCGCGAGCCCCCATTCAATAGCCTCATCGGATGAGAAATAGAAGTCTTCTGACTTTTTCGCCCGGTCATCCCACCACTTGAAGGTCTTGTTGCTTAATTTGGCAATAAGAGTTGTCCAGGCTTTTTCCAGGATCTTCAAGTGCTTCATTTCGGCCTCTAATTTAGTCGTCTTGCCTTCCATCTCACACGAGCCATCGTGGTGCATGAAGAACGTATGCTCCGCAACCCAGCGATGGCCCTTCTCCCCTGCCGCCAGCAGTAGAGGGGCGGCACTCATGCACTTGCCAAAGGCAAATGTATGCACCGGGCATTTTATAGTCTGGATGATATCGTACAAGGCCAAAGCGTCATAAGTATTGCCCCCGTAAGAACTTATGAATAATTCAATCTCTTTATGCTCATCGTTTGTCTGCATAAGGTATAGCCCTTTAATGCAGTAGTCAATGGTGGTTTCGTCTATTTCACCGAGGAATATGCGGCGATTAAGGACATCAATCCCCTTATCAAAATAGGCGTTTACCCACTCGCTATCAAACTGTAATTCTTTCATGGCACCCTCTCAAAGGTAAAGGCCCGACCCGCCTACGATGGCACAGCGGGCCGGGCCTACATAGTTAAATATTGGCAACTCCAGGATACAATCCTACAATAGAATCATAAGCGTCGTCAGTGCCGTCTTCGTAGACTGCTTGCAAGGTCAGATCCTTGATCAGCCCATAACGCGGCCTCGACTGGCCTACACTCTCTGGCCTAGTCCAGACAGTGGCATCCCCAGAAGCCTGGAGGGTACCAGCAACCACATTCAGTTCATAAAGAGCCTGAGTGGCCTTCCGGTCACCTTGTCCACCAGTGGTCCGTGTGACAGTCTGAGCGCCTCCAATACCTGTGACACTACTGGTATCAATAGTGATAATTACAGGCATCTCGCCAACTGAATTTTCGCACAAGAAATCACAGTATCCATCACTGAGACCAGCCGAACCTTCCTCAGAGACCGAAACGTCACCATTCGTCCAGCTAGTAATGCTGGCCGTTGTGGCAGCAGTGTCGATTGCGCCTTCAATCGTGGCAGCCGTTGCATTATATGCAATACCAGCAGTGGTGAATGTCTCACCAGTTGTGTTCATCACAAACGTGAGAGCAAAGGTGCCCGCAGAAGGTGTTCCGGTCAACTGGTCAATCCGGTCATTTTCGTCGGCAGCCGCGTAGACAGACCCAATAGTGGGGTCATATCTTACAGCCTTCGACAAAAGCTGTTCAGCCGAGGACCGGCTAATACCGGATCTTGGCTTTGCGGGAGCAATAGTTTGGCTTCCCGTCGTTAAATCTGTGTAAATTCCCATAAAAATCTCCTCTTAAAAAAGTGGTTAGAATCGTCCAAGCGGACAATGCTCAGACGCCATTGCTAGCTTATTGGCTAGCGGAGAGGAATCCTTACTGACCTTACATCCACAGTTTTTACACGCATGTTTGTCTGGGTCGTACCTGCTACATCCCTGGCAGTGTTCCTCAAACAATACTTTGATCTCTTCCTCAGATCGAGTTGGCCTTCCATTAGCAACCCACCGCCTAACGGCTCCAAAGTAATTTTTTACTTTATCGCCAAAATTTGCCTCATGCTCACGGGTTTCAGAATCGCATCGATTGCAGATCTCAGGATTGACTCCGAGATCTGTAATCGAGCAATGTTGGGTTCCATCCTTATGGCCGTACCTATACGGACACACAGGATATTCGCCCGGCTGCGGTTTGATCACCGGCAGTTGACTTAATTGTTTTGCTATGCGGTCTCTCTTTAATGCTACCTCGCAGGGAACCGCCTTCTTTTTTCTAGCCATGCGGACTGGGCAGACTTCACATTGGTCCTGCACTACTATCTCTCGGTAGAGTTCAGCAGACTTGTTAATGCAGCGGAATTGCCGCTTGCCTTTATAATTCTCTTTCTGTCGCTTTGAACAGTCTACCATTGTTTCTCCGGACAGTGGTTTGATGGATGTTGACTCCATATATCAGTTGGTATTACTTGATATGGCATCTTAGAACAGGTTTGTTCGTGGACTTTGAAAAGCGGGCAGCTTTTACACACATTATGGACAGATTTAATCTCCTCATCAGACCGTCGCGGAAACTCGGCTTCCATTGGAGGGTGGTCAAATCCTCCCTCCCTATCAGGGCATTGGCCGCAGATGGTATCGTTGACGAATCTTCCATGTTTAATACAGAACTCGGTAATGAGACCCATATTGATAACAACCATCACGTTTTTATGAGTACATTCTATCATCAATCTAACTCTGGGGCAGTGTCAGGGTCTCCATTCTTTAGACCAGGAGCCAAGGTCTCACCAGAATCCGCACCGGGGGCGTTTTCATCTCCAGGAGGTTCATTAACATCTTCACATTCACCAAAGGCCCCGGAACCCTCGATTCCAGTGATGCCACCGGCAGCATAAACATCTGTTTGATTTGCAGCGTATCCGCAATTGGCAAACAGTGCTTGTGCCTCTGCTTTCTTTGCTGATTGAAACGCTGTGGCGGCGAATAAAGCGCCAAATGAATGACAGAAAGTATGCAGTCCTGACTGGCATGGACGACCCCCAGTGGTCGGCCCACATGGTCCTCCAGTGGGGCAGGGTTCGCCTTCTGCCTGCACAGTGGTAACATCAAGAGGAGTCACATAAGTTACTGTAACCTCATATACGCATCCTCCGTTGGCTGGTCCTGGATCTCCGCAAGCATTTTTATTCTCTTTATCATCATTGGTTCCAGAGCCACCGCCGCCGTTTAATCCACTGGCTTCAATGCCGTCTAGTTTATCCTCAAAGTTTTTGTTCGCGAGCGGCTCCACGATCCTGATAATTGGCTCAACGTCGTCTGCGATTTCAGCACCCGTTGCCAAGTCGCAGACGAGAGTGGGGAATGTATCGCCGAGATCCGAAGGGTGTTTATCGCCATCGGTCGCGAGGACCGCTGTGTCCGGATCGTAACCCCCACGAAGAGGATGACCGATTGGCGGTATGACTTGGAAGTCGTAGCCATCTCCCGATTGCCCTTCTGCACCATCAAGAGGATGGATGGATGCCTCCACTTGCTGGCTCGGCCACGCCCAGAAGTATGGCGCATTAGTGCCGGATAAAATTGGGGTCCACGCTTTGAATTTGATCGTATTGGTATCAACATTGTAGGCTGCTTCTTGTATGATAATCTTAGTTGTTGGGAATTGATCAATGTCTAATGTAATACAATCAAAAACATCCCAGTTCAATTGCGTGATAGGTGTCTCAAATTCCACGATTCTCCATGTATTTGATTTTTGGATCATCCAATAGGTGGCAGACTTCTGTATGGTGTCAAAAGTATTTTGTGTAAAGTAGTCATATTCTTTATTAAACATTCCATACTTTGGAATATTGTTCTTTAGGACAAAATCAAAATCAACTGGATCATTTTTATTGACCCCGGCCTCACCTTCCTTCCACGATATCTGGTGCCGGGTCTCAAGATCTTCGGTTTCCGTGTGACTAAAACTAAAAGTCTCCGTCAGAATATCACTCTCAGTTAAAGTCCTAAGAGAGGTTGGTTCTGGTGAAAGATACGTTATATACATTACGTCATCTCGGATATATATGGCGCAACGGGCCTGATAGGCAATATCCCGTATTAACTGGAGTACACTTGGCCTCGATTTCACAAAGAAATTAGATGGGTAGTTTGTGAGACTGGATTTTACGGAGGCGAAGGTTGTTGTGTCTACCGTATAATCAGTGTACTTTTCAACCAGCCACTGGATGATATCCGCTGGGTTCGGGCCTACAGATGAGGTAAATGAAACAAATAATTCGTCGTCCCATTCTTCATCATCAATTGTTGATAATGGAGATTCCAACCATATTTCTACTACATCGTATCCTGTGTAGTCAGTAGTATGGACTGTATACAAATCCGAGTCTACCTCAGTCAATAATGAGGTATCCCCGTAAGTCCTATATGCAGCCACTTGATCTACAGTACCCGGAAGAAGGGAAACTATGTTGATAATCTCTGATTCTTCCGCTAAAAATACATCTGTTCCAGCAGGTAGCCAAATGAAATTACCTGCCTCAAACTCGTTATAGTATCTCCATGATTCACCGGAACCATTTCTAACATCCTCCCCAAACGATCCACCTCCTTGAGCACAGGTTGCAGTGTCAGTGGGAAGATCATCTCCACCTTGATACCGCCAACCTAATCCGGCATCGCTAATCTGTTGGCATGGCGGGTTATCTATGGTTGCATTAGCTGGATGGTCGGTACTGATGACGAAGAATGATTCCCCCGTCATAATTCCTGTGTAACGTACCTCGCCAATTTTAATAGTAATTCTTTCGCCTTGTGGGAAGTCTTCTCCATTGCGAACCGTAAATGGATTCAAGACGTATTGCTCTTGCTGTTCTTTTTCCTGCAAAATTTTACATATTTCATTGAACCTTCTATCCAGGCACTGTTGGTCTTCTTGCGTATTGCGCACATTATATTGCTGGTCCAACTCTTGAGTAAATTGTTCAAGTGCTGCTTCATAGGCATCTATGTTGGCAAAAGATAGCTGAATCATTGCAGACGAGTTCTTGAACTTATTGATAATAGTAGTTCGCTGTATTTGTTGCTCTGGAGTAAGTTGTTTTTTGACATTGGTTGTAACCAAAGCACATTGCAAGTAGTTGGCTTGGCACAGACGTTCATCGAGAGTTGGATCAGGAACCCCGATTCCTTGAGCTAGGAATCCTTTCCTCAAGGCTGTCACCCGCACCGCTTCCATGTTGCAGACTTGCCCGAAAACGAGGGGCCAGGGCTTGTTAGCTTCGCCAGGTGGGACGAAGGGGAAGTCCCCATCCTCCATCGTAAAACCTGCCTCGGAGTCTTCCACTTTAGAAAATACCGAGAAGGATAAAGTTCTATCAGATTCATTCCACGTATAAGGGGAATTAAGCACGCCCTCAAACATTAAAGCCTTGTCTGTTACTGGTAGACCTTGGAATGTAAGATATACTCTAATTGGCCGCAAATGAATATCATTATTATCTATGGTGTTTCTAAGAGACCCATCAGCGTCGTTGAGAATTAGATTAACACTTTGGCTATCAGACCCTCCGCTGACAATAGTTGTGGTGTCGAATTGTCCTATACTTTGTATCAATGGGTACGGGTAATCCTGTCCGTTCAATTTTCTATCAGTATAGGCTGTGAACTCAGTACCATTCCAAGAAATTTCTACCAGCACCATTGGCTCACCGCCAAATTGCTTATCAATCTCACCCTGTATAGCTGTGGAAAATGTTCTTGGCATTATACTTTCTCCTCCAAACTCAGAGTCCACCTATAAACTTCACCGCTAGGATAGCCTCCGGCCCTTCCTTCCCCAGCAAGCTCTAATGGATTGATGGTGATGTATCCAATTATTCCTGTACTATTATGGTCAAGGACTCGAACTGCGTCTCCGGAATATGCTTCAACAAATTGCTCAGTCTCTCTTGCTTTGTCTTTTGTCCCTAAAAAGTCCCATTGATATACCTGCCTTGCACGTTTAGACTTGATGTATGTATACAATGTTCCATCCATCGCTCGCATGGTTTGCACAGTCGCGGCAAGATTTTTTTGATTGCCCTCTCGTGGGCTTGGTAAAACAAGAGTGCTTTGTAAGAGAGGATACGGTCCTTGTACTATGAATGTCATGATGTATAAACCTTTTCAGTAATACTTATGTTATTCATATTTACTGTTGTGGTAGTATTGTTATTGGCCCAACCAACCATTGCTATATCTTCTGACAATAGTTTTTCCTCCGCTCTGACTTCGGTCCAATCAGTTTCCACAGTATCTTTGGCATACCAAGTAGCCGTCCACGTACCGGCACCACCTCTAGTGTCTAATTGTAATCGAAGATCAATATCATCAGCTTCTGCTTTTAGAGTGCCGTCTGAAAAGTCTACAGTATCGGCCTCGCCTGAAGTATTGTCTCCAAGCCTACAAGCATTTTTCTGTGTGGCGCTTATATTTCGTAATACAAATCCTACTTTCAATGTTGTAGGATCAAATGCCCCGTACGCCGAACCGCCTTTATTGTTTGGGGCAGCATTGAGACCTTCTCCCAAGAAGAATGTAGTTTCATTTCCAGAGGACTCAGCAAGCGATCTGGCCTCCCACTCAATGTCATAAATAGTGCCGCTCTGTGGTGCGAATGGGTAATAGGCCCCGCTGTTTATAGCTGTCTGCGATCCATCTGCTTGATAATTCTCGTGAGCCGACCATGTACTGGTGCCGGTATCTGGTGATTGCCCATGGAGATCTACTGCTCCTGAACCACTAAAATCATCTGCTAGTACGGGGGTCTCATTCACAGCGGCAATAGTGTCGTAGAATGTGATAGTGTCAGTGAGGCTATGAGCCAGGATTCCAGATACAACGATTTCATCTGTGAGCCCAATGTCGTGGGACAGAGATCTTCCCCAATCGGCATTTAGCAATACTGAGTCGCTTATGGTGAGTTCCTGGTCTCCCTGAGACCCATCGAGTTGAATACCCTCAAACTCAAATGTCATAGTCCACCAACCATCACGATCCTCCACTGCCACCTCATTCGGTGTAGTGATGATTCCTCTCCATGAGATTCCCTCCCAATCATGTAGCATAATTTCTATACCAAGATTTGTTTGGAAGAAATCGAGCAAATCGTTAATCTTGTCGGGACAATTTCCTTTTCCATCACTCAGTGCTACAATAGTGAATAACAGTGTATCTATTGACGGCCAATTTGGGTCTTGATATACACTAAGTTCACCGCCACGGGTTTCACGGTTAATTCTTGTGTAACCTATGCGGTGCCTGTCATCAGTCTCTGGTGACCGAAGATACAATTTTTCCTTCGGACCAGATAATGTTTCTAGCATGAAGTTCGCATTAAATGTTAATGGTTCCTCTGGTATACCAGAAGCAGGCCCAGAACCTTCAAATCGATTGTATTGTTTTGTGACACACGGATTATCGATGAAATAGGCTGTCGCATCCTCTATAAAATCTGTGTCTGATAATGATCTAATAAATTCATTCTCGGTTTGCACTACGTCGGTCAATAGCATAATCGAATTTGTTATATTAGCTATGCCGACTGACACAAACTGCTGAAAATTTAGATCACTATCTATAGGATGTATTCTAGCACCAACGTCTGTTAATGCCAGTGTGTTTGATGCTACTAGATCAATCCCGCGCCTAGCATTATCTCCAGTGAGATTCAGATCATGCTCTATTTCTATTGCCGCCCATGGTGCCCCGAAGCAAAAGGATACTGCATCCCTAATTCCAAGATGTTGTGGTAGGGCAACATTGATCGGCCCAATTTTAACAATATCTTGAGTTAAGTTGAGATCGTCTTCAAGATTCTGAAAAAGACCAGTGTCCACGGTCTGTACGAAGTTCAAGACGCTAGATGGTACTTGGCGGTCGCCAACTACATTTAAGTGTATTACACCATGTTCCAGTTCTAATTCATTTTCAACTGGTTCAGTCTCAATAACCTCCTGAGTAAATGCTAACGTATTAGATACGCTTTTGTTAATATCTTGTAGTTTGGCTGCTTCAGATACAAACGATATTGGGTCATTTACAGTCTTTGTAAAATCACCAGTCCCAATTGCTTCATCAGTTAGGCTGAGATCGTGCGCCGCGCTTCTTGGAAATACTCCAGTAGCTACTGCTTCATCAGTTAGAGAAAGATCATCAGCTTCTTCTTCTTCATGTATTGTTGCACTTCCTATGCCATTAGCAATAAATATCATTGGCTCAAACATGGCCAATGGATTTTCACCTAACATTATCAGTTCGGAAGGAGATAAGGTACGATTGAATACCAAAAAGTATCGGTAAACTGCCAAGTCACTTCCGAATGAAATATGGCGTCCAAGCTCCAATTCATTTGTGGCATCTGCTGTTCTGGCGGCATTACTTGTGATTGAGGCGATTACAATCCCATTTTGCCAAATTTCCATCCCACGGTCGCCAGATACGAAGGCCCAGTTATCATCTCCCACAGTTGGGTCACCGCTACCGTGAGTTGTTGTATTTACTTGTGAGGTGCCTGGAGTGTTTCCACCAAATGCCCAATAGGCCGCTCCGTCCGTCCACTTCGGGATGCCGTTGCAGAATCTGGTAGCAACTATGCTATCAGACCCGAAAGCCCCACCTTGGCGCAATGTTGCATCAGTTTTTTCATACCCCATTAAGATAGTAATATTGTTCAGAGGTATGATGTCATCCATCGCACCTAGAACTGTTCTATCGCCAGTAGAATCATGCTGATGGCCCCATTTCCCATTAAACCAAATTACATCTCCGGCACCAGTGGTTCTTTGATTGCGACCCGACAAATCTCTAAGATATTGTGTTGGGCCATCGATCTGTGGGGCAATACCCCACACCAAACTCTCTCTTAGAGTTGGCAAAAATGAGTCAGCTTTATCCCTAGCAACACCAAATTCGATTGCCGGAACTATGCCTCTATTTAATAAGATTTGAGACATTATTGGCCTTCCTGTGGCGCTGGGATGAGAACAATAGAATGGGAGTCACCCGAGCTTGCTAAAGCTCTAGTCAATGACCAGTTGACAACAATGGGGGCAACATATCGGCCTGTGAGTTTGATGAAACATCTGCCCTGTAGCTCATCAGTAGCAGTAGTAGACACTGCCTTTACCGCCCTACAAAACAAAGTATTTTCTGCTTGATCCGGGGTGGCTGTGCCTTCAGCGGAAGATGTTGGGTCGGCAGTAAGCTGCCCGTCGAATCCAGTGACGGCATTGCTTTGTGTGAACCATAGCTCGACTAGATCACCAACTGCTGGTGCGGCTTCATAACCATCGATGTGTAGCACAACTTCATACCAGTTTGGCCTTGGTGAGGAGCCCAAATCTAGGTATGCTCCGACTGCTATGCCTCCACTAACCGCAAGGCCACCAAGATCAAGCAATTTATCGCCGCCCGAGTCGGTCCAAGTTGTGGAAGTCTCTGATGCTTGGTATGATTTGGACGCCATAGTTCTTTCCTAGAAGACCCCAGCCCGCCCCGAAGGGCGAGCCAGGGGAGAGGGTGGACTAACCACTGACAGTGTAGGTAATCTTCAATGTATCACCATTGACGGCGTTTACAACAGACGCAAAGGCC
>Ga0114922_10000140_pt1 | contig 66243 bp, 47 predicted proteins | sample AartaG_FD_100975 | JGI IMG/M metagenome (GOLD analysis project Ga0114922, IMG submission 100975) | Deep subsurface microbial communities from Aarhus Bay to uncover new lineages of life (NeLLi) - Aarhus_00045 metaG | ecosystem: Environmental > Aquatic > Marine > Oceanic > Sediment | place...
CATCGACCACATTCGGCCCGGAGGACCTGGAGAAGATCGAGGCGCGGATGTCTGAGATCGCGGCGGCCGATCTGCCCCTCGAGCATAGAGAGATGAGCCGAGAGGAGGCCATCGACCTCTTCCGGGAGCGAGGCGAGAAATACAAGGTCGAGATGCTGGAGGAGATGTCGGACGACTCAGTCACCGTCTACTCCCAGGGCGACTTTCTGGATCTATGCCGGGGACCGCACCTCCCCTCTACCGGCCGCCTCAAGGCGTTCAAGCTGCTTAGCGTCGCCGGGGCCTACTGGCGAGGAGATGAGCGCAACGCCATGCTCCAGCGGATCTATGGCACCGCTTTCCCGGACGCCGCACAGTTGGAGGAATACCTGCGTTTGCGAGAAGAGGCCGCCCAGCGCGATCACCGCCGCTTGGGGCGCGAGCTCGACCTGTTCTCCATCCCCGAGCAGCTTGGGGGCGGCCTCGTGCTGTGGCACCCGAAGGGCGCGCTCGTCCGGTGCATCATCGAGGATTTCTGGCGCAAGGAGCACGTCAAGCGGGACTACCAGATCGTCTTCACCCCCCACATCGCTCGCGCCCGGCTCTGGGAGACCAGCGGACACCTCAGCTTCTTCCGCGAAGACATGTACGGTCCGATGATGATCGATGAGGACGAGTATCGCATCAAGCCCATGAACTGCCCGTTCCACGTCCTCATCTACAAGAGCCAGCTCCGCAGCTATCGAGAGCTCCCCATCCGGTACGCCGAGCTGGGAACGGTTTATCGCTACGAACGCTCCGGGGTTCTGCACGGAATGCTGCGCGTACGAGGCTTCACCCAGGATGACGGTCATGTCATATGCATGCCGGAGCAGATCGGCGACGAAGTGAAAGGCGTCCTGGACTTCGCCCTCTTCCTCATGCGCGCCTTTGGCTATGAAGATATGGAGATCGCCCTCAGCGTCCGAGGCGACGAGGATCACGACAAGTACATGGGCTCTGACGACGAGTGGGCGATTGCGGAGGAGTCCCTCAAGGAAGCGCTGGAGAGTCGCGGGGTGGCCTACAAGCGGGAGCCCGGCGAAGCCATCTTCTACGGCCCCAAGATCGACATCAAGCTGAAGGATGCGATGGGCCGACTCTGGCAGGGCCCGACGATCCAGTTCGACTTCAACCTCACCAGCAGGTTCAACATGGAGTACGTCGGCGCCGATGGTGAACGTCACACGCCTCTCATGGTGCACCGCGCACTACTCGGCGCGCTGGAGCGGTTCTTCGGGGGGCTGGTGGAGCACTATGGGGGGGCATTCCCAGTTTGGCTCGCCCCCGTCCAGGTACGCGTGCTCCCCATCGCCGACCGGCACCACGAGTATGCCGAGCAGGTTGCCGCGCAGCTCCGCGCCGGCGACGTCCGCGTAGAAGTGGACGACCGCAAGGCCACCACAGGCGCCAAGATCCGAGACGGCGAGATGCAGAAGATACCCTATCTTCTCATCGTCGGCGACCGCGAGCAGAAGGCCGGCGCCGTCGCCGTCCGCGCGCGGGGCGAGGGCGACCAAGGCGCGCAACCGCTGGCGGATTTCCTCGCGCGCCTGACTCCCGAGCTCTGTCCGCCGAGATCGGACTAGGTTCTGGGCAGGAGACACGTGGCTAAGTCGCCTGTGGCGACCGCCATCCCGGCCCGCCCACGGCGGGCCTAGAGACTCATGCCCTACGAGAATGATCCGCTTTCGCGACAAGGTCCTCCCTTTGCCTGTAGAAGCGTACGGCAATCCCGCTGTCCGGGAGGGAGGGACCGAATGAAGATCCTCGTGCTCTATTACAGCATGACGGGCAATGTCTACCGAATGGCAGGACTGGTCGCGGACGGCGCGCGGGAAGCCGGCGCGGAGGTGACAGTCAAGACGGTACCGGAGCTTGTCCCCGACGAAGTCGTGCAAGCAGACGAATCCGTGCGCAGAGCGAAGCAGGAGCAGGCCGACGTTCCCATCGCCAAGCCCGACGAACTCGCCGACTACCACGCCATCATCGTCGGCACTCCCACACGCTTCGGAAACATGTGCGCCCAGATGCGCAACTTCTGGGACCAAACCGGCGGGTTATGGATGAAGGGCGCCCTGGTCGGGAAGCCGGTCGGGGTGTTCTGCTCCACGGCCGGCATGCACGGGGGCCAGGAGACGACGCTGGTGGCGAGCATGCTGACTTTCCTCCACCACGGGATGATCGTCGTCGGAGTGCCTTACAGCGTGCCGGAGTTGATCACAACCAACTCGGGCGGTACGCCCTACGGACCGACGCACGTCGCCGGCCATCCGCCGACAAGGCCGATCACCGATGATGAGGCCGTCATCTGTCGCGCTCTCGGGAAGCGGGTAGCAGAGGTGGCCGCCAAGCTGGCGTCTTAGAGGTAGGGGTGCCGCCGAGGGCTACCGCAGGATCTGCACGGTGACGTCCCCGAAGAGACCGTAAGGAACGAGGTTGCGTTCCTCGACCCACTCGTCCAAGCGGACAAACTCGCCGGGGCCCGTCCATGCCGGGCGCTTCTCGGGCAGGTGATTGGGGCCGAGGAGATTGCGGGGGCTGCCGCACACTTCGATTTCGATGCGGTTTCGGCCGGACTTCACCTGTCCAGTGATGTCAACCTCGTAGGGCGCCCAGCCCCTGACGCCGGCGAGCTTCCCGTTCACATGGACCGCAATACAGGCCCCGAAGTGGGGGCCGACCTTCACTACCGCGCGTTCTCCGGTCCTGAGACGCAGGTCGAGGTCCTGTCCGTAGCACAGATTGCCGGCATAGTAGGGATAGCCCCGGTCGCACCAGTCGCCGGGGGTGATGGTCTCGGGCTCGGGGATGATGGCATCTGTGGCGCGGTTGACGCCGAAGTCGCCGATGAGGTAGCACTCTTCGAGCTCGTACTCGGGCGCGTCTCGGTAGTCGCAGCGCAGGATGAGGTCGTTGTCTCCGCGCCGCAGGTGGGAGAGGGGGACTCGGTCCATGCTCTTCTCGAGCCACCAGCCATTTGCTTTGTACTGAATCCGCTCGCCATTCATCAGGATCTCGAACAGCTCGGCCGATTCCAGCACCAGATCGATCCCTTGGGCCGGTATCTCGCGGACGGGGAAGGTGAACCGCAACTCCACCGAACGCGGCGGCACTGTGCTCGGCTCCGCGTATCTCACCCAGGGCTGGGGGATGCTCGCATGGGAGATGTCGAGCAGTCCCATCTCCGTGCGCATCTGCTTTTGCGCCAGGAAGACCGGCATGGGGTCAGACCACTTGCGGCCGGGGAAGCGCCACTGACAGCGGTCCAGCGCCAGGCTGTTCTCGGTCGAGCGACGCACTCGCCACTCCTGGGCGAGCACGATTTCCCTTACCGCCTCAGGGCGGGGGCGGCGCCGGGCGCCGGGCGTCCTCTTCGGATCCAGGACGAGGGCCGCGGAGCCGGTCGGGGGCAGCTCGATCTGGACCGATGTCCGTCCGCCGCCCGCGTGCGCGGGGAGCGAGGAGGTCTTTCCAGTTTCGAGGTCCCACTGCTCGACCGCACCTTCGCCCGGCAGGGCCACCCTAAGCCGGTATCCGGCATCCCGGTCGCGGTTGGCGAGCATGACATAGGTGCGGCCCTGGCACCTTCGCTCGTGGTAGATGACGGAGGCCACTTCTCGACCGGCCTCCGCCACGATGGAGACGCGGCGGGTCAGCAGTGGCTGTAGGGCATCCCGCAGCTCATCGCGCTCGGCCGGTATCTGAATGACGTTCTGGTGGGCGAAGAGATCGTCCAGGTCGGCCGCGGGCTTGCCGTCGAGGCGGGTCGGGCGGCGGCGCATGGCGATCACCTTTCCGCCGGCGTCGAGGAACCGACGAAGCAGGTCCGCGGTCGAGCGGAAGATGGTGTCGCACTCGGGTATGACGATGAGCTTGTAGGAGGCCTTTCCCACCACCAGGCGCCGGCCCGTCACATCACCATGACGCGACATGATGATCTCGTCGCCGAGATCGAAGTCGTAGTGGAGGGCGAGGAGGTCTTCCGCGACGCGGTTGAGGTGGTCGCCGTGGCGCTTTCGCGTTGCATGGTCGGGGGCGTCGCCCCAGCCGGTGGCGATGGTGTGAAGCAGGAGCACTTCGCGCACTGGCTGGCCGAGGGTGGTGAGGAAACAGGCGCGCGCGAAGTAGTCCTCGATGAGCGGGAAGTACTTCCACCAGGGCTGATGGTAGAAGAACGTGGGTGGGTAGTCTCGCTTGCGCATGCCGCGGAGCGAGTAGGGCAGGAGGTGCTGGCAGCGTGTGTTGATGCCGAGCACAGTCTGCCAATCGCCCGACCACTTCTGGGCCTCGAAGGTCATCTGCCACCCGGAGGTGCCGTAGGTCTCGCTCAGGGTGCGGCGACGGCCCATCTGATGTGCGATGCTGGAGGCTTGCTTGCAGGTGAGTGTCTCTCGGGTCTGCTGGGTGAGGATGTCGATCCCGGGCCGGTGCATGTACTCGAGGCTGGGCATGGCTGCGCCGCCGACGGGAATCTCCGCTTCGAACTCCTGCTCGCAGAGCATGTGCCCGGTCAGCTCCAGGTTGTGCCGCTCGCACCATTCGCCGAGCTGTTTGCAGTAGGCCTCGCTGAAGAGCTCGGCGACGGTCCGCCAGAAGTCGTGTCTCGTCCTGAAGAAGTCGGGATGCCCGGAGAAGAGCTCCGGTAGCCGGGCCATGAGGTCATAGCCCCGGCGCCGTCGGAACTCCCTGGGCAGCCGCCCGGTCCAGGGCACTCGCTGGCCGAAGGGCAAGCCATGAAGGCTGAAGATGTTGGGCTCATCGGTGAAGATGCCGGGAATGGTGCTGCCGAACTCTTTCGCGAAACGCTCTCGATAGGGCTGGTAGCAGATCTCGATGAATGCCTTCACCGATTCCGGGTTCATGTTGTCGGCGTAGGGGAGGTCGTTGAACCAGGAAGAGGGGGGCGCGGTCCGCGCGCGGAGCTGCTGGAGCTCTTCGCCGCGCCCGGGCTTCTCGTCCGGACCGAGCTTCCGGCACCGGCAGACCTCTCCGTTCTGCCGCTGCACGGCGAAGCGGTGCTCTCCCCTCCCGCGGGGAGGGACAAGCTCCAGGTACTTCATGGCGAAGTCGGGATTGCGCTCGACCACCAGCCCTCCCCCGAACCCGCTGGGCCAGCGATCCTCGTCGTAGAGCCAGGCGTGCATTCCCTGCTTGCGCGCCTCGTCCACGGCGGCCCCGATGCACTCCATCCACCTGTCGCTCATGAAGCGCGTGACGAGGCCGATGCGGTTGTGCATGAAGAAGCCGCCCAGGCCGCTGCGCTTCATCTCGCGGACTTGCCAGCGCAGCTCTGCGGGAGCGAGGTCGTCGTTCCAGGACCAGAAGGGCGCGCCGCGCCATTCGCTTCCGGGATTGCGGAATGTCCTTTTCAGGCGATCGTCTCTCATGTCTCGGGCATCCCTTCAGCCGCCCGCCAAGGCAGGCGGCAGTGGGACGCTAGTTCGCCAGTCACAGAGGGGGTCCCTCTAGTCGGAGCCGATGGGCGACGGCGACGATCCGGGACGGCACGGGGCCGAGCACACGCGCGCGACGCGGAGACGTCCTCACCTTCCTCCGCGTCCTTCAGCGTTTCCAACGAAAAACTCGGCCCCTCACTCTTGCTCTTCGTCGTCCTGCGGGAATATGGGCGTGAGGCCGCTCGCCATGCCCCGGAGGCGCTGCTCCTCCTCCGCCGTGATGGGGCGGAAGTCCTCCGCCAGGTCCAGCATCATGGGAAACAGATCGTGCTGGCCGGGTGAAACCGCGGCGGTGATATCCTGCGAAAGAGTCCAGCGGAAAGCGAGGGTCGCCTTCTCCGGATCGTCGTACGGCTCATACCAACACTTATCATACTTGCGGCCGTCCTCGGGCCAGAAGGTGCGCGCGACAGACTTGAGGGCCAACCGGCCCGCGCGGCGGCTCTTCGCGGCCGCCAGCAAGTCGGGGCCGAACCCGCCGAACCAGCACACGAAGTTGAACGGGAAGAGGACTGAATCGAAGGGGAAGCGCTTCAGCGCCTCCAGTGCCGCCTCCTGGGAGTGGGCGCTGAAGCCGAGGAAGCGCGCCTTGCCTTCGCGCTTGGCGGCCTCGAAGGTCTCTATGGCGCCCCCCGGCCCGAAGGCCTTGTCAACGTCCGCCAGATTCGCGAGCCCGTGAAGCTGATACAGATCGACATGATCGGTCCGCAACACGCGCAGAGACTCCTCCAGCTCGCGCGCCGACCCCTCCTTGTCTCGCTCCGCCGTCTTGCAGGCGAGGAAGACCTTGTCACGATATGGCTCAAGGGCAGGTCCCAGTCGCTCCTGGGCGTTCCCGTAGGTGGGAGCGACGTCGAAGTAGTTGACGCCGCGATCCACGGCTTCCGCAACAATGCGATCGGCCTCCTCCTGCGGCAGGTCGGCAACTACTATGCCGCCGAACCCCAGGATCGAAAGCTGTTCGCCAGTCGGACCCAATGGTCGTCTTTCCATTGTCGCCTATCTCCTTCATCCTTTGGCTCGAAAGAAGCTCGGGGGGACAAGCACGGTGCCGTGCAGGTTAGCTACCGTCCGCTTGATGCTCCGGCGGTGAGCGACGCTATCCGTGGGCCTGCAAGTCGGGAGGCCCAGCTACTCGCGGCCCGTCTCATCTCCCGCCAACTCCTCGCCCTCGGTTGACTCTGTCGCGGTCCCCGGCGCGCGACGCACCGTCAGCTCCATCTCCCTCGGTTCGGCGCGCGGCAGGAACCTGGGCAGCACGCTGGCGGGACACATCGACCGACCTGCCAGCATATCACCAACTTTGATGCCGGCTCTGTCGGCCGGGCCGTCGGGCACGACACTGCCGACCATCAGCCCGTGCGTGCTGGCCAGGGTAATGCCGAGAATGTTGCACAACCGGTCTTTCGGGCAGTTCCCGCCGTGCGTCGCGCCTCTGGGCACGTCGGCAGCGGCCGGGATCTCGAGCGTAACGACCACCGTATCGTGGCTTGCTGGATCGACGCGTCCGGCCGCGCGCGGCCCTCCCTCCCGCGGGGCCGGCCGCGGTCGCGGAAGGCGCTTCCACGGACGAGCGTTCGGATCGACATAGAGCAGCACGCCGTAGAGGATGGCGAACACCAAGAGCATTCCGAGCAGCCAGCGCAGCGTTCGAGTCATGTCACACTCCATCTGCAAGACGGATTTTCACGGTCCGAAGGGGAATGCGCCCGGTCTGTGATGTGGTCCGAAGTGCATTCGCCTCGACTATCCCCATGGTTCTGCCGGAATGAGCGTTTCTCCTCGGCCTGGGTGTAGAGATTGCTCCACAGATGTGCCTGGGGCGAGTTCTGGGGAGGCGGCGCCAGAGGCCTGGGCAGTGGGGACTCCGCATCAGTCGAGCATGTCGGCCGCGCGGATGCGGAACTCCATGGGCGGGCAGGCGTAGATGGTGCGGAGGGCTCCGCGCAGCAGGAGCCGGTCTCGGAGGGGTTTGACGCTGGCCGAACCGAGCGCGCAGTCTCCGACGAAGATGGTGGGACAGGCGCTGTCGTCAGGGACGAGTGGGTCTTTCCCGACAACGATCGCCAGCGGGCGGCCCTCGCTGAGCAGCCCTTCCTTCTTCAGCCGATCAAGCCCGCGCCTGATGTAGTACGCGCAGGAGCGGCAGTAATCGCCCGCATAGACCCGCAGCCCCGGGAACTTCGTTTCGGACAGCTCGATGTCGGGGCGGGCGAAGGGCCGCCGGGCGGATTCGATGGAATCTCCGAGGACCTGTATCTGGGAAAGGTCCCCCTCGCCCAGGCCGGCCTCGGCGGCGATGCGAGTGGTGTCCACCTCTTCAGGCGCAATCCCCATGACAGCGCCCGCGACCGCATCCAGTGCCACCGCGTCGCGGCTCGCCATGATGAAGCCCATCTCCACCGCGCGGCCGTTCGCCGAATGGTCCGCCTCCTGACCCACTAGGGCGTCGAGCACATTGAGGTCGGGCCGGCGGATGCGGAGCAGGTCGGTCAGCTTGCGCGGCAGCGCGAGGTCCCGGTAGCAGTGCTGGTAGAGCTTGTCGTAGTCGGAGACGATGCCGTGGAGGTTCTTGATCGCCAGGGTGACGAGGGTGAGGCTGTGGATCTTCATGACGGGCAGGTTGATCAACACATCCGCTTCCAGAATCGTGCGCGGCACGTGCGCCTTCCGAAGAATCTGCGCGCTCGGGAGCGCCACCTCGCGGAACTCGTCTTCCTCCAGGTAGACAATCTCGAAGCCCGCTTCGGAGACGGCCTCGGCCATGCCGACGACCTCGAAGCAGGCGCGGGTGCTGTTGTGCGCGGGGCGGTAGCGCGCGGTGGAGATGCTGCGGCCCTCGGCGACGATGACGCGGCCGGCCCCCGCCTCGCGGGCCAACTCGCCAACCGCGACCACCACCCGCGGATCGGTCGTCGTCGGCGCCGGGCGCGGAGAGAAGACGTTGGGCTTGAGGAGGACGGTGGCGCCGGGCTTGATGAGTTCGCGAAGGTCGCAGACGAGCGAGATCGCCTCCGCGATAGCATCGCGGATCGCCGCGCTGTCAGTTGCCGAACGGTTCCGAGTGATGGAGACTTTGCTCATCGCAGGCATAGGTTCGTGGGCTGCGACAGCGCAACCTGCCGCGCGGGACTGTGAAGGGGGTCGCGCACTGCTCGGCAGGAACTTGCCTTCTGCCACATCAACCCATCGCGGCGATAATCGCGTCGGCCATCTCGCTTGTGCCGACGGCCGTCGGATCGTCGCGGTTCGGCTTCAGATCATAGGTGACCTTCTTGCCCTCCGCGATCACCGCGGCCACCGCTCTCTCGACCCGGTCCGCCGCCGCTCCCTCCCCAAGGTGCCGCAGCATCAGCACACCCGACAGGATCAGCGCGGTGGGGTTCACTTTGTTCTGTCCCGCGTACTTGGGCGCGGAGCCGTGTATCGCCTCGAAGACGGCGATGTCGTCTCCGATGTTGGCGCCCGGGGCGACCCCGAGGCCGCCCACGAGTCCGGCGCAGAGGTCCGAGAGGATATCGCCATAGAGATTCGGCATCACCAGCACGTCATACAGCTCCGGCTTCTGGACGAGCTGCATGCACATCGCATCCACTAACCATTCATCGTACTCGACCTGTCCCTCGTACCGCTTGGCGACCTCGCGCGCGGCGCGGTAGAACAGACCATCCGTGGCCTTCATGATATTGTCTTTCGCCACCGCGGTGACTTTTCGGCGGCCGTTGTCGCGCGCGTATGTGAAGGCGAAGTCAACAATGCGCTCGGAGGCGAAGCGGGAGATGGGCTTGATGGAGATCGCGGCATCCTCGCGGATGCGACCTTCGGCGAGGGCGATGATGCGGCCGGCCTCGGCGCTGCCCGCCTCGAACTCGACCCCGGCGTAGAGGTCCTCGGTGTTCTCTCGCACGACGACGAGATCGACGCCTTCGAAGCGGGAGCGGACGCCCGGGTAGTGCTTGCATGGGCGGAGGCAGGCGTAGAGATCGAGCTGCTTTCGGAGAGCGACGTTGACCGAGCGGAAGCCGCCGCCGCGGGGCGTGGTGATGGGGCCCTTGAGCGCGACCTTGTTGCGGCGAATCGAGTCGAGCACGCGGTCGGGCAGAGGGGTGCCGTCTTTCTCCATGACGGCGAGGCCGGCATCCTGGGTTTCCCATTGGATGTCCGCGCCACTGGCGTCGAGGACGCGCCGAGCGGCCTCGGCGAGTTCGGGGCCGACGCCGTCGCCCGGGATGAGGGTGATGACATGAGGCATGAGGGCGGTTCCTCCGAGTTGGTGTGGGCACTGATTATAGCAGAATCAATGGCAGGCCGGGGCCAGCGGTGCAGAGCGAGGCCGCCAGCAGTCAATGGGTTGGCCGCGATGTTTGGAGGATTTGGGAGCGAACCGGCGAACGCCGAAAGGGTCTTACCAGCTTGGAGGAAAAGACATGTCGCTCGCTCGCGTTAAGATGGTGTGCCTGGTATTTGCTGCAGCGCTGGCGCTGTCCGGGATGGGGGCCCTGGCCAGCGCCGCCCCCGTGGCCGACAGCGCGATTCTGCTGATCGGGGATGGCATGGGGCCGGTGCAGATCGAGCTGGCTCGGGAGGCGGCCGGTGGGGCGCCGCTGGCGATGGAGCGAATGCCGTTCTCGGGGATCATGACGACGCATGCGGCCGACAGGGCGGTCACAGACTCGGCCGCGGCCGGCACGGCACTGGCGACGGGGCGGAAGACGAACAATGGCATGATTGGTGTGTCGCCGGCAGGAGAGCGGTTGGAGACGATCCTGGAGCGGTGCCGGAAGGCGCACAAGAGCACCGGGATAATCACCACCGACGCGCTGCACGGGGCGACGCCGGCCTCGTTTGCGGCTCACGCGGAGAGCCGGGGAATGCGATCGGAGATCGCCGAGCAACTGGCCGCGTCGGGGGTCCAGGTCATGCTGGGGTTCTGGCGGGGCTGGTTCTTGCCTGAGTCGGCGGGCGGCAGCCGGGAGGACGACCAGGACCTCCTTGCGGGGATGCGGCGGTCGGGCTATGGCGTGGTGTTTACGAAGGATGAACTGGCGGGCGCAAAGGAGCAGCGGCTGGTGGGGCTGTTCGATGATGGCGAACAGGCGCCGAAGCTGGCCGAGATGGTGACAGCCGCGCTCGACCGGCTGTCGGTCAATGCCGACGGGTTCTTCCTGGCGGTAGAGGGCGCGAGGATCGACTGGAAGTGTCATGGCAGCGATCCGGCCGGGTCGGTGCTCGACACCTGGGAGTTCGATGAAGCTATCGCTGCCGCGCTGGATCGCGCACAGCGGCGCGGCCGTACCCTAGTGGTCGTCACCGCCGACCACGAGACCGGCGGATTATCCATCGACAAGCCGAGGCTGACGAGCTCCCTGGGCGCGGTGACGCTTTGCTCGGAGGCGCTCGCCGCGAAGCTCAACTCGGATCGCACCAACGTAGCCGAAGTGCTGGCGGCGCACGCTGGATTGTCCGACGTGACGCCGGCCGAGCTGGAAGAGGTCAAGCAGGCGGAAGAGTCTGCAGCGGCGATTGCGGCTCTGCTCAGCAAGCGCGCTGGCGTGTCATGGGGGACCACCGGGCACACGGCCACCCGTCTGCGTGTCTTCGCCTACGGCCCCGGCGCAGAACGCTTCACTGGGGAAATGGACAACACCGACATCTCGAAGCGAATCGGGGAGGTCCTCGGCCTGGGGTCCTTCCCCCCATGATGTCGGGCGCATCCCAGGGAGGTACACCTGAGTGAGAGTCCTCGTCCTCGGCGGCACGAGATTCCTCGGGCCTTTCGTGGTGGATGAACTGCTGGCCCGCAAGTACGAAGTTGCGGTGCTTTCCCGCGGCGAAGCGACCTTCGGGGAGTCCGTGCGGCGCTACCAGGGAGATGCCTCCCGGCTGGCCGCGCTGCGCAGAGCCGTGAAGTCCTGGCGGCCCGACGGTCTAATCGACATGCTGCATCGCGGGCCGGAGCACGCCAGTGCGGTGGCCGATGTATGCGCCGGCGCGGTGGCGCGCTCCGTTCACCTGAGCTGCGCCGCCGTGTATGGCGCGAGCCCCACCTGTCCAGTGACCGAAGATACCGAGCTCCTCGCCATCGATCGCGCTACGCCGGAAACCGCCGCTCAGATCGCGGCCGATCAGATCATCCTGGGAGCAGCCGCCGAGGGAGCGCTCCCCGCGGTGGTCATCCGCCTCCCCGAGCTTTACGGGCCGCGCGACCCGCGATGTGCCGAATGGTTCTTCGCGCGCCGCGCGCTGGATGGGAGGGAGAGAATCGCTCTGCCGGACGGAGGACTCCACATCTGCCACCGTGGGTTCGTCCAGAACATGGCATGGGGAATAGCCCAGGCCCTCACCGCGCCGCGCGCGGCCGGCCAGCTCTACAACCTCGGTGAGGAGAAGCTCTACACCCTGGCCCAGTTGGCGCAAGGCGTGGCACGCGCGCTCCACCACCAGTGGGAGGTCTATTCAGTCCCCGGACATCTGTGGGCCACGCCCTACGCCCATACTTCGTTCTTCGACCTGCGAAAGGCGAGAGCACAGTTGCGCTACCGCGACAGGATGATCCCGCGCGATGGGCTCGAGCTCACCTTGGCCTGGCTCGGTCAGCACGCTCAGGACGACGACTGGAGCTGGCCGGGCATTTCGGGGCCCTTCGACTATGCCCGCGAGGAGGCACTGATCGAGAAGCACGGGGCCAAGCTGGAAGGCTAGTCGATCTCCTTGCGCGCATCCGCCAGGATGTGCATTAAGTTGCGCAGGCAGAGATCACTGGCGTATTCGCCGGCCTCAGAGAATCCCGCGCCGCCGGGCTGGTTCAGCACCTCCTCAGGCAGCGCTTGCGGCCGCCAGTGCGTCTCGAGGGAGGCGTAGCCCTCATATCCCTTCGCCAGCAGCGCGCGAAGCTGCCCCTGCCAGTCAATCACGCCCTCGCCGACCGGCGCCACGCGCGCCTCCGCGGTGGCCGGGTCCTTCACCCCATCCTTCACGTGCACATGCGCGACCAGTGGCTCCACCAACCGGTAGGCGTCCGGGTAGGGCGTTATGCCGTCTTCCGCGTAAACCTCGTTGCACGCATCCCACACCACCTTCACCGCCGGCGAACCTACTTCAGTCACCAACTGCTTGGTCTCCGAGGCGGTGGCGCAGTAGGTTGTGTGCTCGTTCTCCACCCCGAGCACGACGCCCGCATCTTCCGCTATCGGCACGGCCGCGGAGAACTGCCGCTTCACCTTCTCCCACACGGGCGGCGACGGCCCGCGCTTCCAGAAGGTGAACACCCGGATGATGTCGCAGCCAAGCTCCTTTCCGAGGCGGATACAGCTTCGCAAGTAGTCGAGATGATCTCGGTGCTGCGTCTCGTCGTCCAGCTCACACTTGAATACCGGCGAAGCGATGGCCGCCAGCGCCAGTTCGTGCTCCTCCAGCAGCCCTCTGATTCGCGCTACTTCGTCCGGAGATAGATGCTGGACCGGCTTATCCCAGACGGTCCGCAGCTCGACCCCGTCGAGGCGATGCCGTACCGCCAGTTTCAGCGCCGTCTCCAGGTTCTGCGATATCTCATCGGTGAAAACAGCGATCTTCATAGCCCTTCACTCCTTCGCGGCCGCGTTCACATCTCACTCGACCGTCTCGGCAAGGAATCGCACGTCCTGCCACGTACGCCCGCTGCGATTTGTCACTCGGAAGTAGTCGTAGCGCGTCCCGAACAAGCCGGGCACGTCCTCGAGCCCTGTCTCGTACTGGGAAGGCGGAATTTCCTCGCCCTCCGCCTGCAGCAGTGTTACGCCAAACGGATCGCCCAGACGCACCGGAATCCACATTGAGGTCTCGCCATCCGCCAACACGGGTCGGCCCTCGCGCTCGCAGTTGCCCGTCCCGCTCTCCCCCGTCGGATACCCCATGACCAGCCCTTTGGACGTGTGCCTCACCCTCCCCTCCTGGGTCTCCACCGTGAACTCATCTGCAGACGCGCGGGTGAGGTCGAACTGCCTGCCCGCCGCACCAGGCCCGAGGTAGAGGCGGCCCCCGCCGCGCACCGCACCGCCCGGCGGGCCCTCATAGATCCGCCCCGCGGCGTCCACGAGCCAGACCCTATCCTCGCCCGAGGCCAGCCCTTTGACGGCAGTTACATACACCGGCTGGCCGGACTGATCTCGCAGTTCATCCTCAATATCGAAGACGCGCACCAGCGTCCCGTTGGAGCGGAAGACCTGCAAACGGGGATTCACCACGAATCTGTTCTTTCGATCCGCGAGGTAGATGTTCCCGAAGCTGTCAACGCCGACGAGCCAGTGGAGTTGCCAATGACCGTCGAGTGCAGCCGACTGGGAAAAGGCCGAGTCGCTGAAAGTCCCGCCCCAGCCAAGCACTGGGTTGCGTCCGAACGAGAGCTGGTGCCCTGTCACGAGGTCGAATTTGCTCACGTAGTGCTCACAGCTCACGAATAGGTGCCCCTGGCCGTCCAATCGAAGCTCGCGCGGCCGGTCGAGCTGATAGTACATTGTGCTGGCCTTGTACTCCCCAGGCCGCTGGTATGCCAGGTCCTCTCGGCCGATCCATCCCCAGGCCGTCTGCGGATAGGGACTCAATTCAAGCTCCAGGTTGAATCGCTGCACCCGCCCCAGCATCTCATCCGACAGATACAGGAGTCCCGCATCTGCGTCCACCACAAGCCCCGACGCAGATACGAACTCCCCGGGGTCGCGGCCAAAAGGCAGCTCCCACGCCGCCAGCGGCTCCCCGAGCGGACCGTGTTTTGATATCCAGTTCCCCGGGTGGAGCAGGTACAGGTTCCCCTCTGCGTCCAGATCGTGAGCCAATGCCCTGTCCGGCGTGAGCAGTGCGAACTGGTACTCGAGGTTCGCGTCATACTTCAGGACTGCGTGCGGCGGGCGATCCATGTACAGCCAGAAGTTGCCGAATCGGTCTCGCTTCAGGTCTGAGACTCCGGGGACAAGATACCCCGGCCCCCCGAAGGTACTCACGGGCACCCCGAACTGCAACCGCCGCTTCCCCACCACGACGCCTTTGAGTAGATCGTCGAATACCACAGGGTCGGCCTTGGAGACGCGTGATTCACACCGCAGCCGGCACTCCGGCCGAAGGTGGCGGTCGTCCGCCAGCCGAATGATCCCCTCTTCATCGGGCGACAGGTTCTCCCACACGAAACGGTGTCTGCCGTGCTGGAGGGCTACCCGGCAAAGCCGGTCGGGCTCCGCCCGCGTCAGCCGCACCTCGAGATGGGACGGGCTCCGTGCCACTATCTCCAGATCGGCCGCCTGGCTCGTGGCACACCAAAGGGTCGAAGCCGCCACCAGTGCCGCTGCGCGTAAGCCGTTCCTGACCACTACATCCCCTCCCACTCCACAATCGGCCGAACCTGCCGCGCCCGCTCTGGAACGGGATGGCACTTCGCCCACCCACCCAGCAACTCACGCGCGGCGTCTACCAGCCCCAGCGTCCTCAAGTAATGGCTCTCTATGTCCTCGGCCGCGGCACTTGGACTGCCCGCCCGGGAGCGGGCAAGCATCGGCACCAACCAGCGCAGGGCCAGATCGCGCGTCATCCCTATCTCAGCCAGCCGAAGGCCGTCCTCCAGCCCTCCCCCGGAGGACAGGATCTCAGCGGCCGCCCGGAGCGCGGCATCGCTCCGATAATCGGAGGGCGGCAGAGACCCCAGCAGCCGCGCCGCTGTCTCAGGCCTACGGGCAGCCACCCGCACCGCCACTTCCGATCGCAGGCGCTGCGCCTGACCGGGATCGGCCAGCAGCCCGATCAACGAGGTCGCGGCATCGCCGTCGGTCTCTGCAAGACGTGGCGCGAGCGCGCCTACGGCGGCAGCTCGCCAGCGAGCGGACTTCATCGCCCACACCAGGTCAGTCGCCATTCTCTGAGCTGCCTCCGACTTCGCCAGCGCTTCGACTATCCCGACGAGCGCCGCCTCTCGCGATTCCCCCGTCAGCAGCTCATCGACGACCTCGATTGCCAACTCAGCGTCCGCCTTCGCCATCTCTCCCACCACCAACCTCACGATCTCCGGATGGCTCCCGATCTCCGTGAGCAGGGCGCGCGCCCGTTCGGGCTCCCTGCCGGCGAGCGCCACCGCGATCCGGCCGAGCGCCCACCGGCGCGCCGGCTCGGGAAGCCCCGATGTGAGCTCGATCGCGCGCTCGGGGTCCGACTCAGCCAGGCCCACCGCCACTTCCGCCTGCGCAGAGTCGGGCGCGACCAGGATCGCGCTCACATATCCCAGCGCGGTATCCGGGTCGCTCGCAGCGGCCCGCGCGGCCGCGCTTGCCAGCATGGCCGACCTCACCACTTCGTCACTCACCCACTGCGCAAGCCCCACTACCTCCTCCGCTGGTCGCCTTTCCGAGATGACCCATACTGCCTGGCTGCGCAGACGACCGGAGCCAATCGCCGCCGCGACCTCGACCGCCCGCTCCGGCTCGGTCGCCGCCAGCCGGGGAGCCGCTGCCGCCAGTGACCGATCTGCCGCCGCGCCCGTCAGTTCCCACCCGCGCATGAGCTCCAATGCCGCCGACGGATCCGACCTCATTCGGCCCAGCACCAGCGCCAGACGGGTTTCCTCGAGGGGCAGTTCAGGGATGGCCGCCACCGCCTCCTCGCCGAGAACTGCAATCTCAGCGAGGAGCAATCGCTGCTCCGCAAGCCGGTGATCCGGGTTGGGGACGCGGAGCAGCAGCCGCCCGGCAGTGTTGGCGATCTGGCGGGCCCTCTCTCGATCCGTGGCGGCCAGGTTGCGGACAACCACCCCCATCGCGCGAGCCGCGTCCGAAGGTCGCCGCACCCCGGCAGCCGTGTCCAGCGCTGCCTGCGGATCGCGGCTGGCGAGCACGCACGCGATCGACCGGAGCGCAGCGGACTGATCCCCCGATAGCTGGATCTTCATCGCCGCACTGTGGGCCTCGGACAGGTACTCGCGCGCAGCAGCCCCACGCGCTGACGAACCCCCCATGACTGTCAGAGCAAGGGAAAGAGCGCCAATAAGAACCGGTGGCCGGAGGGCGACTCCCACAGCACGCAACCTCGATAGCCGACTTCCCCTCTGCTTCTCGCCCACCGGCGGGGACTCCTGCACTCCGCCGCGGGCCGTCCATGTGCGGCCGGAGCGCGCGCCCTCATGCGCGTGGGTAGCGCTCTCATGCGCGTGGATCGCGCGCTCATGCGCGTGGATCGCGCGCTCATGCGCGTGGATCGCGCGCTCATGCGCGTGGATCGCGCGCTCATGCGCGTGGATCGCGCGCTCATGCGCGTGGATAGCGCGTTCATGCGCGTGGATGATAGGCGCGATGAACCTCTCGCAGGTGGTCTACGGAGACATGTGTGTAGACCTGCGTCGTCACGATACTGGCGTGCCCGAGAAGTTCCTGGATGGCCCGCAGGTCGGCGCCGCCCGCCAGCATATGGGTCGCGAATGAGTGGCGCAGCGAGTGCGGCGAGATGGCGCTTCGAATCCCCGCCTGGCGCCCATAGCGCCGCACAATCCGCCACACCGCCACCCGCGTCAGGGGGCGGCCCTTGTTGCCGAGGAACAGCGCCGGCGCCGCGTCGCGGCGACATGCCAAGTAAGCGCGTGTCTTCTCGACGGCCGGTCTTCCCACTGGCACGATCCGCTCTTTCGATCCCTTCCCGATACACCGCACCAACCCGAGATCGAGGTTGATGTCACCTCGCTCGAGGCCGACCAGCTCGGATACCCGCAGGCCCGTGGCATATAGCAGCTCGATCAGCGCACCGTCCCGCAGACCCCGCGGTGTATTGGGTTTCGGTTGTGCGAGGAGCTGCTCAACCTCTTCGATCGAAAGCACCGAGGGAAGCCGACGCAGGAGTTGGGCGGCCGGCAGGTTTGCCGTCGGGTCCGCCGAGATGACTTCCTCCCGCGCCAGGTGGCGGTAGAATGAGCGCAGCGCGGACAGCTTCCGCATCACCGTGGCCGGGGCCGCCCCGGAGCGACGAAGCCGCCCCAGGAACATGATCAGGTGAGATTCCTCCACCGCGCTCACCTCCTCCACCCCTTGCGCCGTGAGGAAGCGCAGATGATGCGCGAGGTCTCGCTCGTAAGCCCGAACTGTGTTCAACGCCAGCCCGCGCTCGACCGCGAGACTATCCAGAAAGACTCGCAGTTGGTGCTCGAAACCGGCAGGCAAACTCGCGGGTTGGCGGTGTGTTGTGGTCATCGACAAGAGTTGCCACGTTCCCGGCCGCCAGCGCAAGAGATACGCGGGAAGAACAAGGTCCCCAGGCAAACGAGAGAGAGGGCGACTTGGGCGCGGAAGTCCTTCGTCTTCCGTCCATGATAGGTGCTGTGCGTGGGCAGCAGCAGGCGACTCTCCGGGATCTTGAGCGCCCGCGCAACGACGTTCTCCAGGTCCGGCAAGACCGCCCCGATCGCGCCCGCGAACTCCCGCGATTCCGCTCCCCGCGTCAGGCCGATGATCCCCAGCGCGCCAGCCAGGAGAACCGCCTCTCTCGCGATGTCCAGGTCGCGGTGCGGCAGCGCATCGGCCGCGAGGTGCGAGATGGCCCCCAGCAGCAGCGCCTGCCCGCGGCTGCGACACCGCCCCCCGATGGCGGCCCCGGTCAGCGCGTGGACTGCAGCAATCATGCCTTCATATCCCCGACAATCACGCGAAAACGGCATGGACCGAACCCTCCATGCCGCGGCTGCAATACTTCGTATCGTGCCCTAGCGCGGACGTTGTTCCGGCTCAATGCCGTTCAGCCAGCACCAGTACTTGTGGATCGTCCACAAGTAGTTGATGGTTTCGCGATACGGGGGCACGCCCCCATATCGGGCCACCGCCCCGGGACCCGCGTTGTAGGCGGCGAGAGCCTTGTTCGGATCTCCGTGCCCGTATTTGTCCAGATTCCGCTTCAGGATCCGGATCGCCACGTGCAGGTTGGCAATCGGATCATAGGGATCAACGTTGTGCGCGGCCGCCGTGGCCGGCATCAATTGGCCCAGCCCCATCGCCCCTTTGTAAGAGCGCGCCCTCGGGTTGAAGCGCGACTCCGCCGCGATCACAGCCACCGCCAAGTACGGATCAACCTTGTACTTCGCCGAGTAGGTGACGATGCTCTCGGCGATGGTGCTGACCTCCTTCGGGGCCAGCTTCGGATTCAGATACGTGATGGCGCGCTTGATCAGCAGCAGCGGGGCCTCGCCGCGCGTCGGCATCGGCGCCATACGCCTGAGCTCCGCCTCGGAACGCGTGATCTCCTCCGGGTCTGTCGGTGGGAACTCCAGCGCAGTCAGCGCCGCCCTTTGCAGCAGCTCCAGCGGCGTTCTGTCCGCCGTAATGCCCACCAGATGCAAGCGAGACCGGCCGGATGCGTCCGCAGGCTTCACCAGGCAGCGAACCCGCGCTCCCACGCGGGCCTGCGACGGATTTCCCTCATACTCAATCTCCACAGTCGTCTTGTCCACGAATTGGAGCAGGATCGTCCCCCTCTCGCCCACTCCAAACATCCCCTTTATCACCCCGGGAAGCTCCAACAGACGTTCTGGGGCCACCCGCCGGGCACGCTCGAGCTGCGGGCCGCTCACCACTTCGAGCGCCTGGAGCTCTCGCGCCGACCGCTCGAATTCCGCCTCAGTACTCCCTAATGCGAATCCAGCAGCCCAGGCCACTGCGAAGAGAGCGATGGGTACCATCATCCCCATCGCGCGGGTCTTCCCCTGGTCGGCCCCTGCCTTGCCTGTTCGCATGACATGATCATTATACCGCAGTTGCCCGCCCCCGGCAACGTACCGCGGCCCCCCATCAGCCAGAACCGCGAATCCCATCGCAGGCATCTGGGGCAAGCCGGCAGAACCGTTCCTGCGGACGCGGCGGCCGTCCCTGCTGGCCGCTCCGTCCATTCGAATGCCCGTGGCACGGCCTCAGCCTGACTTCTAGGACACAGGAGGTTACGATGGCGAACATAGCGCCAAGTGTTGTGGAGATCATCGGCAACACGCCCCTCGTACAGCTCAACCGGGTCACCGATGGCGCCCCAGCACGTGTGTTGGCCAAGCTCGAGTTCTATAACCCCGCCGGAAGCGTGAAGGACCGCATCGGCTGGGCTATGATCGAGGCGGCGGAGGACGACGGCCTCATTCAGCCCGGCAAGACGGTCCTAATCGAGCCCACGAGCGGCAACACCGGCATCGCTTTGGCCATGGTCGCCGCCGCCCGCGGTTACCGCCTCCTCCTCACGATGCCCGAGACTATGAGCCAGGAACGGCGCCTGCTCCTCCGCGCCTTCGGCGCCGAGCTGGTGCTCACGCCGGGCGACCAAGGAATGCGCGGAGCCATCGGCCGCGCCGAGGAACTCCTGGCGGAGACCGAAAACAGCTTCATGCCCCAGCAGTTCAAGAACCCGGCCAACCCCAAGGCACACCGCGAAACCACCGCCGAGGAGATCTGGCGCGACACCGATGGCAGCCTCGACATTTTCGTGGCCGGCGTCGGCACCGGCGGCACGATCACCGGCGTCGGACAGGCGCTCAAACCCCGACTGCCGGACCTGAGGATTGTCACCGTCGAACCCGACGGGTCGCCCGTCCTGTCGGGCGGAGAGCCAGGCCCCCACAAGATCCAGGGCATCGGCGCCGGGTTTATGCCCGATGTGCTCGATATGGGCGTCGTTGACGAGGTAATTACAGTAACGGACGAGGACGCCATGGCCATGGCGCGTCGTCTGATCTGTGAGGAAGGGCTTCTTTGTGGGATCTCCTCGGGCGCTAACACCTGGGCCGCGGTGCAGCTCGCGAAGCGTCCCGAGAACAAGGGCAAGACAATCGTCACCGTTCACCCGAGCACCGGAGAGCGATATCTTTCGACCGCGCTGTTCGCCGATCTCGCAGAATAGCAGCACGCCTCGTCACATGACCACTCGGGTCACGCCGCAAACACAGAGAAGCGCGGACCCGATCGAACGGCAGGGCCTCTCGGCATGCTGATCTGGCGAGCTATCTCCGAACCATCCCGCCGCGCCTTCCGGTGGGATGCCGTCTCAGGCGTGCTCAGTGGGGTGTACTTCGGGGCCGTCTTCCCGTTTCTCGGCGTCATCGCGCGCAGCGATCTGCACGCCTCGTACTATCTGATCGCACTCATGGCCGCGGGGTGGTCCGTCGGTAACCTCTTCACTCCCCTCGTGGCCCACCACATCTACCGTCGCGGCAAATTGCCCTACGTCCTGTGGCCCTGGCTCCTCGGCCGCGCCGTTCTGCTGCTGATGCCCCTGGCCACCGTCGCTCCAACCTTCGTCGCTCTCAGCTTTCTGGGGTTCGCCGTGAGCGCTCTCGCCGGGCCGGCCTACGCCGCGGTCATCCGGGACGCCTATCCGGTGGAGCGACGCGGCTCTCTCATGGGCCTCGTGCGGGTGGTCGCCGTGGCCGGCTCCATCGTCGGCGCCATGCTGGCCGGCCTCCTTCTGGATCAGATCGGCTTCCGCTGGGTGTTCCCGGCGGCCGCGCTGGTGGGCATCGCAGGTGTAGCATCCTTCGCTCGCATCGGCGTGCTCGCCGAGCCGACCCCGTCCCAGCAGCGCCCGCCGCAGGTCTGGGACTCCTTCAAGCTTCTGACAAGGGACCGCGATTTCGCCCTCTATGCCGCCGGATTCTTCCTGTACGGACTCGGCAATCTAATCCTGGGTCCGGTGATTCCGATCTTCCAGGTCGACGAGTTGGGGATCACACCCCAGTGGGTCGGCTACTTGGCCACCACCGGCGCTGCGTTCAGCATGGTGGGATATGTCTACTGGGGCCGCGTGCTCGACCAGAAGGGACCTGTCCGGCTCCTGCTCCTCGTCATGGCCGTGGCGGCCGTCGCGCCTTTGACCTACTTCAGCGCGCACACCGTTCCCGTGCTCCTGATTGCAGTCGCCGCCCAGGGCGTGGCCATGGCCGGCGCGGAGCTCGGCTTCGTCAATGCCGCCCTGCGCTTCGGACCGCGGGACGCGGTCGTCTCCTACGCGGCGATGTTCGCCTTCCTACAGGCGGTGCGCGGGATACCGGGGCCATTCATCGGGGCGGCCCTCGCCGATGTCATCGGGCCCCGCAATGTCTTCCTGGTCACTCTTGCGCTCTGGGTCATCTCTGCCGCCATCCTGTCGATTGGCGGCCGCCTCCTCGCCAGAAGAGGAGAGACCGCCAGCTAGCTCAGCGCGCGAGATCCAGTCACCCGCTTCTGCCCGAAAGAGCCTCTTGTATTACGGTGACTCGGTCAGGAATCCAGAACGTCTCAGACGGCGTTCTGGATGGAGAATCTCCCACTATGGTTGTTACCATAGTGCAAGATTCTCTGTAGGTGCCGTCCAAGCACACTCTTAGAATCCCTCCAGAAGTCGTATTGCGGTCGCCGCCATCATCGCCGCCCCGACGGGCAGCACCCGCCGGTCATCCATATCGAAGGTCGAGCTGTGGCCCGGTGACGTGAAGCCCTTCTTCGCGTCTCGTATCCCCAACCGGAACATCGCAGCCGGGATTCCCGCCAGCCCGAAGTACGCAAAATCCTCTCCCCCAAGGTTCGGCTGCGCCACCTCCACCACGTTCTCTTCTCCCACCACGGCCCTCGCTGTCTCCTCGACTACATCCACCACCCGGTCGTCATTGACCAGCGGCGGGTACCCGCCCTTCTCTATCCGCACCCCCAAGCGCGCCCCCATCGCCCCCACCAGCTTCCGTAGATCCCTCGTCAGGAACCTCGTGATCGCCGCCCGCCCCTCCGGCTCCAGGCTCCGGATCGTCCCGATCAGTTCGACCTTATCGGCCAGCACGTTCGCCCGCGTGCCGCCCCGGATGATCCCGAACGTCACCAGCTTCCGGTCCACTAGATTCGTGTGCCGCGCGATGAACTGCTGAATCGCGATCAGCGCCTGGCTCGCCACCGCAATCGAGTCCACCCCCTGATCCGGCCGCGCCGCATGCGCCGCCTTCCCCCGAACGACTATCCGAACATCCTCCGTCTGCGCTGTGTCATACCCCCGCCGTATCCCGATCTTCCCCGCATCGGTATCCGTCGCCACGTGCAGCGCCGCTATCGCCCGCAGCTTCGGCCGCGCCAGCACCCCATCCTCTATCATGTAGCGCGCGCCCCCAGCCCCCTCCTCTCCCGGCTGGAAGATGAGCTTCACTCCGCCCGGCAGCCGATCGCTCATCTTCTGCAAGATGGTCGCCGCGCCCAGCAGACACGCAACGTGCGCGTCGTGGCCACAGGCATGCATCAGCCCCGGCCGCCGCGACCGGTACGGCACGCTGTTCTCCTCTTCCAGCTCCAGCGCATCCATATCCGCCCGCAGCCCCACCGTCTTCGTCCGCCGGCCCCGAATGAGTCCCACCACCCCTGTCTGCCCGATCCCGGGTGTCACCTTGTCGACGCCGATCTCTCGCAGCCGCTCCGCCACGAAGGCGGCCGTCTCATGCTCCTCCATGCTCGGCTCCGGGTACATGTGCAGATGACGCCGCCATGCGACCAGCCGCGGCCTCAGCCGCACGGCATGTGCGAGTATCCCCGCTGTTGTGCTTCGCCTCACCGCTGCCTCCCGTTCTGCCGGCGCCTCACGCCCTCCGGCACGCCTCGCTCACAGAAGCCTCCTCGGACTTCCTGTGACACACTTTCAACCCCTTGGCGCTTCACCCTCCTGCTGTTGCCACTCGCGAGCCCTGCTCTGACCCGAAGAGGACGCTTGTCCAAGGCGACGAACTCACTTCTCATCATCCACCACCGCGGCCGCGCGGACTTCTGACATGCAGCCAGAGAAACTCCTGAAACTGCTCGCTGACGCTTTTGCAGAACGCCAGCTCTTCCTGGTCGGCGGATGCCTGCGCGACCAGCTCCTCGGCCGCGAGGTAAGTGACCTCGACCTTGCCACTGACGCGCGCCCCGAGGAGACGCGCCGCCGAGTTGAAGAGTGGGCCGACGCCGTGTGGCTGGTGGGGGAGAGGTTCGGCACCGTCGGCATCGAGAAGGATGGTCTTAAGGCGGAAATCACGACCTTCCGCACCGAGGCCTACGACGGCATCTCCCGCAAGCCCGAGGTTGCCTTCGGGACGGAGGTGCGTGCCGACCTGGCTCGCCGCGACTTCACCATCAACGCCATGGCCCGCAGCGTACACACGGACGAGCTCCTCGACCCGTCTCAGGGCCGGCGTGACCTGGCTGCGCGCGTCGTACGCTTCGTCGGCAATCCCGAGGAGCGCATCCGCGAGGATCCCCTGCGAATGCTGCGTGCGGTGCGGTTCTGCGCGCAGTTGGAGTTCGAACTCGACCCGGCCGCGGCGGCCGCCATCGCCCGCGCCGCGTCGGAGCTGCGCCGCATCTCGTGGGAGCGAATCCGCGAGGAGCTGGACGGGACTCTCCTTTCCTCCTGCCCCAGCGGCGGCCTCCGGCTGATGCTCGATCTCGGCCTGGCCGCTCGCGTGCTGCCGGAACTCACCGTTCTGCACCTGCCGGAGCCCGGCCGCCACCACGTGAAAGATGTGCTCGCACACACGCTCGACACTGTGGACTTCGTCCCCGCGGAAAGGACCTTGCGCTACGCCGCGCTGCTGCACGACATCGCCAAGCCCGAGACCTTCAGCACTGATGAATCCGGGGTTCACTTCTATCGCCACGAGAAGATCGGGGCCGAGCGGGCGCGGGCGATACTGACTCGCCTCCGCCAGCCGGCCGCGCTGATCGAGGAGATCGCGCAGCTCGTCGAGCACCACCTGCGCGTGCCCTATTACCAGTCGGAGTGGACGGATTCGGCGGTGCGTCGGCTCATGTTCGACCTGGGGGAGCGGCTGGAGGCGGCGATTGCCCTCGCCGACGCGGATGTTCGGGCGAGCGATCCCTCTGACTATCCCGAGTTCGAGCAGCGTCTCGAAGAGCTGCGGTCCCGCACCCGGGAGATCGGCGAGGCGGCCGAACTGGCGCGGATGAAGCCGCTGCTGAACGGAGAAGAGGTGATGGAGCTCCTCGGCATCGGCCCCGGCCCGCGGGTCGGCGAAGTGCTTCAGTTCCTGCTCGATCAACAGATCGAAGGTGACATCACGAGCCGCGAACAGGCCCTCTCTGCCGTGCGGAAGCGCTTCGGGAACCGGGAAGATCCGCCCTCCTGAGCCCCGCCGGGCGAAGGCGGCGATGAGCCGCACCGGGCGGCTAGGCCGACTTTGGCGGGACGCGTCTCGGGGGTCGCGCGGGTGGCCTGGGACGCCGCCGCCCCGCCGCCTTTCTCATCCACCCAAATCGCTTGCTTTTTCCCCAACTCCGGGGTAACATTCATGGGGTATCGTACCGAGTCATCATGCTGAGTCCCGAGGGGGGCGCTCTCGGGTGCCTGCACTCCGCAGTGGAGGACTGCCGCGATGACTGTGCGACGCTTGCTCTTAACTCTCACCCCCCTGCTCATCCTCTGCCTCTCGGCCGCCCCAGCCCCCGCCGAAACCGTCGTCGAGGCCTGGCGGGGCGGCGGGTTCAACAGGCCCTACTCCGTCTCTGTCAACCCGACCGATGGCTCCTGTTGGGTGGCCGACACCAACAACAATCAAGTCGTACACCTGGCCGACGATGGCGCCGAGCTCTGGCGGAGTCCAGGATATCCCACTTTCAACTTCCCCCACTCTGTCTCCGTCAACCCCACCGATGGCTCCTGCTGGGTGGCCGACCACTGGCACCATCAGGTCGTCCACCTCGCGGAGAACGGCGCCGAGCTTTGGCGGGGCGGAGCGTTCAGGGGCCCGGTGTCGGTCTCCGTCAATCCCACCGATGGCTCCTGCTGGGTGGCCGACAACAACAACCATCAGGTGGTCCACCTGGCCGAGGATGGCGCCGAGCTGTGGCGCAGCTCAGGCTATCCAACCTTCTACTATCCCTCCTTTGTCTCCGTGAACCCCACCGACGGCTCCTGCTGGGTGGACGACCACTATAACCATCAGGTCGTCCACCTCGCGGAGAACGGCGCCGAGCTCTGGCGGGGCGGGGGGTTCAACAAGCCGATGGGCGTCTCCGTCAACCCGACCGACGCCTCCTGCTGGGTGGCCAACACCTACAACAGCCAGGTGGTGCACCTGGCGGCCGATGGCGCCGAGCTCTGGCGGGGAGGCGGCTTCCACGCGCCTCGGGTCGTCTCCGTCAACCCCACCGATGGCTCCTGCTGGGTGTCCGACTACGGCAACAATCAGGTGGTGCACCTCGCCGAAGACGGCGCCGAGCTGTGGCGGGGCGGAGGGTTCTACTGTCCCTTCTCCGTCTCCGTCAACCGCAGCGATGGCTCCTGTTGGGTGGCCGACTCTGGCAACAATCAGGTGGTCCACCTTACCGTAGCTCCTGAATACTGCTTCCTCGGATTCCTGCCACCACTGGCAGATGACTCCAAGAGGGTGTTCAAGCGCGGTTCGACTGTGCCCATCAAGTTCCGCATCACGGACTGCTCCGGCAGTTCTGTCTCAGATGCAATCGCCACTCTGACAGTGTACTACTACGGCGAGGGCGCTCCGTCGGGAGAGGCAGAGGTCGTGTCAACCGCGGCAGGTGACTGGGGCGACCAGTTCCGCTATGATGCCGAAGATGACCTCTACATCTTCAATCTGAGCACCAAGCGCTGCGAGTGGCTGGACTGGTGGACCTTCGAGATCGTGGTCACGCTGGATGATGGACAGGAATTCACCCAGACCTTCAGTCTGAAATAGCAGCGTGGGACGCTACCCCCCGAAGAGGGTGTTGACACCCGCGCAGGATCCGCCACAACGACACGATCTCCGATCACCCGCGGGGCGAGGTGGACAAGGCCGCCCTGGCGCGCCGGCCAAAGCGGCGCGGCGGGCCGGTTCGGCCCGCCGCTAGTGCAAGTATGGTGAACGTTGCTACGCTACGGCTTCGACTGTCTTGATCTCCGGGACTGCTTCCTTCAGCACTCGCTCGATGCCCATCTGAAGCGTCATCTGTGCCATAGGGCAGCCCTTGCAGGCCCCTGTGAGGCGAACCTTCACCACGCCCTCCTCGCTCACTTCGACGAGTTCCACATCGCCGCCGTCACGCTGAAGGGCCGGCCTCACGTTGGCCAGAGCAGCTTCCACTTTCTCTTTCATCGGCTATCCTCCGTTATGTCGAGGGCAGGAGGCATGGCTCCTGCCCAACGTGGTTGAGGCCGGCATTCAGCAAGGCCTCATGCTTCACTTACCCCGTTAGACGCCACCATACCTCCGGCCGCCGTGCGGCCTTGTGCCGCCAGTCGGCCATCGGTTGCGGAAAGGCAAGGCCCCTCAGCTCTCAGCAGCCGGGGGCTCGCTCACGAACTGCCACTTCCGGAAGATCTCCTGCGCCTCCGGCGTGGTCAGGAACTCCAACAGCTTCCGGCCTCCCTCGGGATTGTTTGATCCCTCGACCACCGCTCCTTCACACCAGAACGGACGGTAGAGGTCTGACGCAATGGGTCCGACCATCTTGAGCTTCTTCGCCTCGGTCGGCGGTTGGCCAGGGATGTGCACCTCGACCGCGCATGGATAGTAGCCGATCGTCGCCTGCACTTGACCCTGCGCGGCCGCGTCCTTGGTATCTGCGGCCATGCGCATCACGAAGATCTTGCCTTCTACCTGATCCCAGATCCCAGCCGCCTTCAGCGCCGCAACTGCGTGCATACCGACCGAGTTGGTCTCCGGATCGGGGACGGCTATGCCCTTGACCGCAGCCTTCGTGAGGTCGGCGATAGCATGCACTCCCGCGGGGTTGGTGTCGGGCGTCATGATGGCGAGGGAGTTCTCAGCGTACTTGGTGCGGGTCCCTTCTGTCACCAGCCCGGCCTGCTCGACCTGATCCATCTCGAGATCGCCCATGGTGAGGAAGAGATCGGGCTGTGCCTTGCCATCAACGATCTGCGCGGTGATAGTGACCATGTTCTCCGGCACCGAGTGTACCTGGACACCAGGGTTGGCTGCTTCGAACAGCTTCAGGGCCTCGTAGAACGGCCCAATCTGTCCGCAGGGGACCATCGCCTCGATGGTCTTAGCGGGGCCGGCCGCGGCGCTCGGCTGCGACGGCTGATCGCCGCAGCCAGCGACTGCCAGGGCGACGCCTACGGCTACGAGGGCAACCCACTTCTCAATTCTGCTCACCGTTTCCTCCTTGTCGCGTTACGTAGAAACGAGGATTACCTCCGATCATATCGAACTATGCTGTCAAAGCTATGAAGAAAGTGCGTCGTTTTGTGGCGCGATGATTCCTTCACTGCGAGCCATCCACTTCCTCATCACTTATGCCTGCTCCTCGGAATGCGACCACTGCTTCGTGTGGGGTACTCCCCGCCGGCAGGGAGGTATGACCGCGGAGCAGGTGGACCAGTTCCTGGAGCAGATCGCGTCACTGGGGATAGTCACAGACGTATGCGGTGAGGGAGGGGAATCTTTCACCCGGTACCAGGTGCTGCTGCACTTCCTGCGGCGGGCCACTGCTCTGGGCCTGTCAGCTTCGGCCCTCACTAATGCCTCGTGGGTCACCTCGCGACAGCAGGCCGAGGAGCGTATAGCCGAACTCATGGCGGCCGGGCTAACCAATCTCGGCATCAGCACTGATAAATGGCACCAGCGATACGTGCCGGTGGAACGTGTTGACACGCTGCTGGAGGTGTGCGAGGCCGCGGGCCTGGGGGCTGCGCGCATGGAGACAACTCCGCAGAGCGTGATGTTCCGTGGGCGGGCGGCCGAGCGCCTGGCCCCGCAGATGCCGACGCGACCGGCCGAGGAGCTCACCGCGTGCCCGCACGAGCAGCTCGGCGCGCCTTCCCGCATCCACCTGGACTGCTATGGCCGGCTCCACCTGTGCCAGGGCCTCACGCTCGGCGGCGAGAGCATCCCGGAGGCCGTGGCCAACCATGACCCGCAGCGCCATCCCGTCGTCGCGATGCTGCTCGACGGCGGCCCCTACGCCCTGGCGCAGTATGCGGCCGAGCAGGGGTTCGAGCCTGCTGCCGGCTATGTGGATGCCTGCCACCTCTGCTACCGGGCACGGGAGTTCCTCAGGCCCAAGTTCCCGGATCTGCTCGGCCCGGACGAGATGTACGGTTCCTGAACGGATATCAGGGCCCCGCGTTGACGCACTTCCCGCCAGCGTGCTATCATGCATGGGTCCGCCTTTGGATGGCTGATGCGGGCGAGGGGCATCCCAGATGGCGTGGGACCCCTGCAAGATGTGCAAAGGAGCGCCGCCGTGAAGCGTACCCTGGGTTTGGCTCTTATTGCAGTCTCCCTCTTGGCAATCCCCGCGCTTGCCGCAGCCGACGATACAGCCCCTTCTATAGCGATCACCTGGCCCCAAGAGGGACTCACCATCGCCGCTGACAGGATAGCGGTGAAGGTGACCTATCAGGCCGCGGGTGATGGCGCGGTGGCTCGGGTCAGCCTCTCAGTGGACGGGAGGGTAGTGGACGCCCGGGAGATTGACCCCGCCCAGTCCATCGGTCGCGTGTCATTCGCTTGGGCGGCGGGAAGCTATGAGGTGGGAGACCACGAGATCACCGTTACCGCCACCGACTCCTTCGGAGAGATGGGAGAGCAGACCATCTCCGTCCGGATCGAGCGGGGGGATGCCGGCTTCGCGCGGAGCATCCGGATCGCCTCTCCTCGTTCGGGAGGAACAGTTGCCGGAAGAACGCCTATCGAGGTGGCCGTCGATGAGACGGCGGTGGTGAGGTACGTGATCTTCTTGGTGGACGATGTGTTCAAGGCAATGAGCAACGTGCGGCCGTTCACGTATGTGTGGGATACGACTCGCTATCTGAACGGACTGCACGAGCTGCGTGTGAAGGCCTACTTGAGCGGCGGCGCGGAGGCGCTCTCTCCCACCGTGGAGGTGCGGATAGATAATCCGAGCGGGCCCACTGCAATGCGGGCCCCTGGCGGCTCGCAGCCCAGGCTGGCCGCGGCGCCGAGCGGAGAATCAACACCTGCTCGGGCAGGACGCCCGACTCTGCCGCCCCCCAAGCACACGGCAAGTCCGACGCCCCTCAATCCAATCATCACGGTGGCGGAGCCGGAAGTGGGACTGCCCGGAACGGCCCCGTTTGTGAGCGCCACCGGAGAGCTAGTCCGGCCGCCCTCCCCTGCCTCGGCGCCGGAGAGCGGGCGAGTACAGCCGATACAGGTGGCGGCACTGCCCCTCGGGGATTCCGCTGCGATGATCGGGGAGCTGCCTGCCGTGGGAGAGCCAGTGCTGAGCCCAGCCGCCGACGAGCTGTCGGCGGCCAGTGCTGTGAAGGCCGAGCCTGTCGAAGTGCGAGCGCCGTTGGCATCCCCCATCGAGGTAGCGCTCGCCCCTCCGGAGACACCTGATCGCACCACTCCCAAGCCGCTGAGGCGAACGGCTCCGGCGCCGGAGGCCCAGACCGCGGCCACCGCGCGCGAGCCCGCGACGGCGAGATCGCAGCCCGCGGCATCGCAGATCCAGCTCGCGATGCTGCCTCCGCGGCCGGTCGAGCGCGCGCCCGCGCCGAAGGTAACCGCGGAGCCAACTGCTGGCCGCGTGGTCTACCTTGTCCAGCCGGGCGACTGGCTGTGGGCGATTGCGTCCAAGTACGGAGTCTCGCCAAAGGCAGTCGCTCGGGCGAACGGCCTGTCGGATCTCAACACCATACATCCCGGCCAGCGACTCATCATTCCCACCACGCCGGTCTACTTCGACAACCGGCCGCTTCGGACTGAGGTCCCGACTACGATCGCGAACGGCCGAGCCAGCGTGCCGTTCCGCCCGGTCATTGAGGAAGCGGGGGGAAGCGTGATCTGGGAGCCGGCGGCGAAGCGAGCCAGCGCCGTGGCGCGGGGCCACGACGTCGCGGTCACCATCGGGAGCGATCGGGCGCAGGTTGATGGCAGCCTGGTGTCGATGGGCGCGCCGGCGGCGCTGCGCAACAACCGCGCAGTGGTTCCCTTGCGGTTCTTGGGCGACGCCCTCGATCTTGTGCTCCAATACCAGGATGGCGTAATACACATCGCCAGCTGGCGATAGCGGGCGGCGACAAGCCTGGAAACGCGATGAAGCGGCGGATGCACATCCGCCGCTTCTTCATTCATGTCCAAGTGGGCGTGGAACCTTGTGCCCCCCCGCCCGGTCTAAAGGCTTAGGCATCATCGAAGCGCCGCTCAAGTCGCGAAGGAGAGCTCGATCATGGGTAAGTCAATTGCTCGACCGGTGAAGTGGATCGGAATTGCCGCGGTGGGAGTCGCTCTCTCTGTGGCTCTGGCCGCCAGCCCCACATCGTCCACAGGGGACATCTCCCCGCTGCAGACAGTGATCCTGGGCCAATCCAGCTGGCTCGCCGGAGGGCCCGCATCGCTGCGGATCATCGTCACCAATCACGAGACCGGAGAGCCCGTGCCCGGGGCCGTCCATATCGGGATCACCCCAACGGATCAGCAGGCGATGGGGAAGCTGTATCTGTACAGCGGTCCCATGAGCAACGGGACGCTGCAAGCGAGTTTCGACGTCCCGGAGGTGAATCCCGGGACATACGAGCTTTCCGTCCGAGTTGTTTCGCGGCTCGGAATCGACGATGTTAAGCGGCCGGTGACCATCACGCGGCCCGCGCAGATTCTGCTGACGACAGACAAGCCGCTCTATCAGCCCGGCCAGACGATACACATACGAGCCTTGGCGCTCATGCGCCCGTCGATGAGGCCTGCCGCCACCTCTCCCATCATCCTCGAAGTCGAGGATTCCAAGGGCAACAAGGTCTTCAAGAAAGCCATCGAGGCATCCGAATTCGGCCTCGTTTCCGCGCAATTCGTTCTCGCCGACGAGATCAACATGGGCCGCTACAAGGTGCGCGCGGCAATGGAGGAAGGGAGCGCCGAGCGAACCGTTGAGGTCAAGCGGTATGTGCTGCCCAAGTTCAAGGCGGACCTGACGACGGACCGCTCGTACTACCTGCCCGGCGAGACAATGACCGGCAAGGTCCAGTGCGACTACTTCTTCGGGAAGCCGACTTCGCTCTCCGATGTTCTCATCACCGTCTCGACCTTCGATGTCGGATTCAACGAAGTTGCCGAGATCAAGGGGAAGACGGACGAGAATGGGACCTTCAAGTTCGAGACAGAGCTGCCGACCTACTTCGTCGGCCAGCCGCTGGAGCAGGGCAAGGCCTTCGTGAAGCTCGACTGTGAGGTGACCGACCGGGCGGAGCATACGGAGAAGATTACCGATATGGTGCCCATCGCGAAGGACCCGCTGGTCATCACTGTCGTACCTGAGTCAGGGCAGATCAAGCGCGGCGTGGACAACATCATCTACGTCCTGATAGCCCAGCCCGATGGCACGCCTGTCACCACCGGATTCGAGGCTCACTTCCGGACCCCGAACACGATAGCGGCGCCGCCTGCGCCCATCGGCTCTGGGGCCCAGTGGATCGCACCAGCCAACGGCGACTCATTTCGCACGGATGAGATGGGGGTCGGCCAGATCCTCCTGAACGCAGCGATATGCGACGCGAAGGTACTTGAGGCGCTCATCATCTCCGTCTCCCGTCCACGAGCGCAGGACAAGGTGGTTCGCTCGTTCGACCTACCCGTCGAGTCGGCCGAGCACTCCGTCATCCTCCGCGCCTCCCACGCTCTGACCAAGGTCGGCGATGCGGTCGAGTTCACCGCCATCTCGACCAAGCAGCGCGGCACGACATATGTTGACGTGATCCGCGACAATCAGACCGTGCTCACCCGCGCCATCGATCTCGAAGGCGGCCGCGCCGAGTTCGAGCTGCCGCTGACGCACGATCTGCAGGGTACGCTCCAGGTTCACGCCTACCAGATTCTCCCGGACGAGAATATCATCCGCGATACCCGGCTGCTCTACGTCGAGCCTGCCGACGACCTCGTGGTGGAGGTGCGGCCCAACCAAGACACCTATCGGCCCGGCGACCCGGCCGAACTCGACTTCGCCGTTCGTGACGAGCAAGGGCGAGCGGTTCAGGCCGCGCTGGGAGTGACGATCGTAGACGAGAGTGTGTTCGCGCTGCAGGAGATGCAGCCGGGACTCGAGCGCATCTACTTCGCGCTGGAGAAGGAACTGCTCAAGCCGCGCTATGAGATTCACGGCTTCACGACGGAGGGCGTGGTCAGCGGGAGTCTGCCGTTCGCGCCCGAGGAGCCCGCGGCAGAGGAGGCGACGCGCCAGCGGGCGGCCGCGGTGTTGTTCGCCGCCGCCGAACAGCGCGACCCCCACACGCTGACCGTCAACACGTACGAGGAACGTCTCCGTGAGGCGATGGAGGCATGGGGGAAGCAGATGGGGCGAGATGCGGAGAAGATCGACCGCGCGCTGCGGAAATACTACGAGCGCCACCGAAACTACTTGAAGGAAGATGGTGACATCTCGGTGCTGGTGGATGAAGGGCTGCTCAAGCGAAGCGACCTGCGGGACCGGTGGGGGAATCCGTACCGGGCGCGATGGCGCCGGACACAGTGCTGGCTCGACTCCGCCGGGCCGGACGGCCGCTGGGACACCGGAGACGACATCCGCGGCATCGGCCAGTGGGCGAAGGAAGGACGGCAAATGCTCTTCGCCCAGGGCGACGCCGTCGGCGCTATGAGAGGCGGCAGAGGCGGCGGCATGGGCGGCGTTCGGGGCGCTGTCACAGCCGATATGATGGTGCTGGAGAAGGCCGCGGCAATGCCGATGGACGCGCGGGCGCCCGCGGAACCGGCGGCGCCGGGGCAGCCGCAGGTCCGCCTGCGCCAGTTCTTCCCCGAGACGATGTTCGTGAATCCCGCCGTGATCACCGACGAGCACGGTCGGGCCACCGTAACGGTAGAGATGGCGGACTCGATCACCACCTGGCGGATGCAGGCGCTGGCATCCTCGCAGCAGGGCCAGCTCGGCAGCGCCACGACGGGACTGCGGGTCTTTCAGGACTTCTTCATCGACATCGACCTGCCGGTGGCGCTGACGCAGAACGACGAGATCTCCATCCCGATTGCGGTCTACAACTATCTGCCGGACACGCAGACTGTCAGGCTCTCTCTCGAACTCCAGCCCTGGTTCGAGCTGGTCGGAGACGAAGCGGAGAAGCTGTTGGACATCGCGGCCTCCGATATCCGCGTCGTCTACTATCGCATCCGCGCGAAGGGGATCGGCAACAATGCCCTCACGGTCCACGCGCGCGGTTCGCGCCTGAGCGACGCGATCAAACGCCGGATCGAGGTGCTCCCCGATGGCGAGGAACGCAGGGACACCTGGAACGACCGCCTGGCGGGCACGGTGGAGAAGCAGGTGATGGTCCCGAAGGAAGCGATCCCGGGAGCGTCCACCATCCTCGTGAAGATCTACCCGGGGCTCTTCAGCCAGGCCGTGGAGGGTCTGGACTCTATGCTGCGGATGCCCTTCGGGTGCTTCGAGCAGACCAGTTCAGTGACCTACCCGAACGTGCTGGTGATGGACTACATGAAGTCCACGAAGAAGATCACGCCCGAGATCCAGATGAAGGCCGAGCAGTACATCAACGTCGGGTACCAGCGCCTGCTCTCCTACGAGGTCGAAGGCGGAGGATTCTCGTGGTTCGGGAATCCGCCGGCTCACAAGGTGCTCACCGCCTACGGACTGCTCCTGTTCCGGGACATGAGCCGGGTGCACGAGGTGGATGAGAATGTCATCGTCCGCACGCAGAACTGGCTCGCCGGCCTTCAGAAGAAGGACGGGTCATGGGAGCCGGATCAAGGCGGCATCGCGGAGGGGGTCATCAACCGCCAGACCGATACCCTGAGGGTGACTGCCTATGTCACATGGGCACTCGCCGAGTCCGGATACCAGGGCGCGGCGCTTGCCCCTGCTCTGAGATACCTCGGTACCTACTGGCACGACGCCGAGGATTCCTACGCCATTGCAGTCATCGCCAACGCCTGCCTCAGCGCCGCGCCCGATGGGGACACCGCCGGCTGGGTGGTGGACGCGCTGGCTCGACTGGCGATCGTCGAGGGCGACGTCGTCTACTGGAAGGCAGCGGGGCCGACCTTCACCTCCGCGCAGAACGGATCGGCCGATCTCGAGGCTACGGCGCTGGCGACCCATGCACTGATCAAGTCCGGTCGGCATGTGGACCTGACGAACAAGGCGATCACGTATCTGATCCGCTCGAAGGATAGCTTCGGGACCTGGCAGACCACGCAGGCAACTGTGTGGGCCCTCAAGGCTCTGCTCCTCTCACTCCAGCGGGCCGCAGAAGAGATCGACGCCACGGTTGCGGTGGAGGTGAACGGAGAGCCGGCGGGATCGTTCCGCATCACGCAGGCCGACTATGAGGTCGTCCGCCAGGTAGACGCCCGCGAGCTCATTCGGCCGGGCAAGAACGACGTCAAGATCGTGCTTGACGGAGAGGGAACCGCGCTCTACCAGATTGTGGCGAAGTACTACATGCCGTGGGTGATGGTCAAGCCTCCCGCGCAGGAACTGCTCACCATCGATGTGGAATACGATCGAACCGAACTGGCGACGAACGACGTCGTGACGGCCTCCGTTCGCGTCGTGAACAATGATCCTCGCGACTGCAACATGGTGGTTATAGACCTCGGCCTGCCGCCGGGATTCGAGGTGTTGTCGGAGGGCCTCCAGGGTCTCGTCTCGGAGGGGACGATTGAGAAGTACACCGTGGCCGCCCGGCAGATCATCATCTACCTGGACCGCCTGGCTTCGCGCAGGCCGCTGGAGTTCTCGTATCGACTGCGCGCGAAGTTCCCGGTCAAGGCGGCCACGCCGGCGTCTCGAGTCTATCGCTACTACAACCCGGAGATCGAGGCGACGTCGCAGCCGGTTGCTCTGGTGGTTCGCTAGCGCGCCATACCCCTGTGCCTCCCGCGCGCGGGAGGCACGCTGTGTGAGAGGTGAAGGGAATGAAAATGCGTGTAGTGCTTGGGTGGATCGCAGGGATCGTATTGCTGGCCGCCTCGCCGAGCGCGCTCCCCGCGGAGACCGAGCTGGACATCGTGCGGCCGCCCTCTTCCTCGGACGCCATCGACGCCTACGCATCGCAGCTCCAGGTAGGGCCGCCGCAGCGATATGCGAACCTGACGCTCTTCCCGATCTTCGCGGATGACGTGATCGTCCCCGACGTCGAACTCACGCTGGACGAAGCGCTGGCGCGGGGCCTCCTCGAGATCTCCGAGCTGACGCCCGCCGAGGTGAACCGCGTTCATCTGCACAACTGCGCGAAAGAGCCGGTCTTCATCATGGGCGGTGAGATGCTGCTCGGCGCCAAGCAGGACCGGATTGTCGGCGACGACCTGGTAGTCCCTCCGGGGGCCGACCTCGTCATTCCGGTGTACTGTGTGGAGCAGGGCCGCTGGATCGCAAAGACGGGGGCCTTCAGCAGCGCGGGAGCGCTTGTTGGCGCCGAGGTGCGAAAGGCGCGTCAGCGCGCCGACCAAGGCGCGGTGTGGGGGAGGGTGGCCGAGGAGCAGAGCCGCCTGAATGCTCCCAGTGAGACGGGGTCGGTTCGCTCCATTCGGGAAAGTGGGGAGGTGCAGGACAAGATCCGTCCCTACACTCGCTCCCTCATGGACTTCGCAATCGACCACGGGAAGGCGCGAGGCGTGGTAGCGTGCGTCGGGAGAGACATCATCGCCGGCGATCTGTTCGGCTCGCGGGCTTTGTTCCGAGCGTTGTGGCCAAAGCTGCTGGAGTCCTACGTGATCGACGCGCTGGACCGGCCTGCCCGCAGGCGTGCATCGGACGCGGTCCGGATCAAGATGTGGCTGGGCGGCATAACTCGCGCCGAGAAGACTCGCAAGCCGACCCCGGGCGCGGGGACACTCTGGGAGCTTCGCGGCGGAGGAATCATCGGCTCAGCGCTGGTTCACCACGAAGGCGTCGTCCACATGGAGCTGTTCAGGGGCCGTGTCGTTCGGCCGCTACGCTTTGACCGGCTGGAGTTCAGGCGAGACCGGCTGCGGCAATGGAGAGAGCCCGAGCCAACCGGAGAGTTCCAGGAGGAGAGTGCCCCGCCGAGGGGCTCCCGGCCCGACGACTAGGTCACGCTGGATCACGACTTGCTGGCAGTCTACGGGGGGAGAGGGAAGGTACCCTCTCCCCCCGGCTCTGTCACCGGGCAGGCCTGCGGCGGCGCAGTCCCGCCGGCGATCACGCACCTGATCCCGAGCGGCGTCAGGCGCTCTCCCCCCTCCCGGCCATTATCAGTTATCGCGCACATCCCCACCCACCTGGTCTCACTGAGATAACGCGAAAGCCACCTCCGTTCTCACTCAACTCCGCGCGCCACAACCGCCACAACAACTGTGTTTGACATCTCCTCCATCCATGGCATAATATTAGGTGGGCCTAAAAAGAGACGTTGGCTATCCTAAAGGAGGCCAGTGCGGTGTCCACGGCAGCGCTCTCGCAAACGGTAGAGGAATACGTCGAGGCCATTCATCGCCTCGGCAGGACCCCGGGCGGGGTTTCTACAACTCGGCTGGCCCGGCACCTGGGTGTTACTCCCGCCTCCGTGACGGGAATGCTCAAGCGCCTGTCGAACCTCAGACTGATCACGTATCGCCGATATCGAAACATCACGCTGACCCCGGCGGGCGAACGGAGCGCGCGCGAGCTGATTCGCCGACACCGACTGACCGAGAGGCTTCTGACCGACGTGTTGGGCGTGCCGCTGGCGGAGGCCCATGACGAAGCGTGTCGCCTGGAGCATGCGGTCTCTCCCGCGGTCGAGGGGCGCATCGCCGAGACACTGGGAGAACCGGACGCGTGCCCGCACGGAAACCCGATGGATGTCGATGCCGATGATCCGACGTTCGGCTTAGTCGACGCCCCCCTGAATCGGACGTTGACCATCGTCCGACTGGAGGACGAGTCCCCCGAGGTGGTGCGATATCTGGCCGAGCGGAAGCTGCTGCCCGGCGCCCGCGTGAAGGTGAAGACGCGGGAGCCCCTGGGAGGGGCGGTGGTGCTGGAGGTGGCCGGCAAGAGGCAGACCGTGGGAGCCGAGCTGGCGGCCAGCATCCGGGTGCGGCAAGCCGGGAGGAGACGTTGAATACGGCCGTGCAGATGGTGCAGTAAGAGCTGCTGGGGCATTTGCCAGCAAGTAATCTCAGGGAGCGTGCAATTGATTACCTCCGTTGCTCATATGAGACCAGGTCAGACTGGTATCGTTGTGGGGCTCCGAGGAGGCCGCGGTATGATGGCGCGGCTGAACGCGATGGGGATCCGGCCTGGAGTTCCAATAAGCAAGCAGATCGCACAGCCCTTTCAGGGGCCGGTTACGCTGCGAGTGGGGGCCACGCAATTGGCCCTGGGCTTCGGCATTGCCCAACGCATTATGGTCCGGGTGGGGGAATGAAGCGCATCTTGCTGATGGGCAACCCTAACGTGGGCAAGAGTGTTGTCTTCTCCCGGCTCACGGGAACTCGGGTCATAGTCTCTAATTATCCCGGCACTACCGTCGAACTCACCCAGGGGCGACTCAAGCTTGACAGCGAGCTGGCTGAGGTAATTGATGTCCCCGGCGCGTATGGCCTCGAGCCAACCAGTCGGGCCGAGGAAGTGGCCATCCACATGCTGGCTCAGGGCGACCTGATTATCAATGTGGTTGATGCTACTAACCTGGAGCGGAATCTGAACCTGACCCTCGAGCTGCTCAAGTCCGGCAGACCGGTCATTGTAGCTCTCAACATATGGGACGAGGCCCGCCATAAGGGCATAGAGATTGACGTGGCGAAGCTGGAGGAATTGCTGGGGGTTCCAGTGGTGCCCACCTGTGCGCTCAGTGGGGAGGGCATCAACATACTAATGTCTCGCCTGGAGGAGGCGAGGGCGAGCACCCTCAGTTACAACGATCACACACGCTGGACCCAGGTGGGCCACATCGTTGAGCAGGTGCAAAGAGTCACCCACCGCCACCCCACCCTGCTGGAGAAATTGGCAGACCTCTCCCTGCGGCCTGCCACGGGAATCCCGTTCGCCGTCGTGGTGGGGGCTGTTTCCTTTGAGGTGATCAGACTTATCGGCGAAGGGCTGATCGGCTATGTGTTTGAGCCGCTGTTCGAGAACTATTGGGCCCCGGTGATGATGCGTCTATCCGAGCTGCTTGGAAGCGGGACCCTGTGGCACGCACTCCTGATCGGGAGACTGGTGGAGGGCGAGATTGACTTCGGGGAATCCATGGGACTGCTGACGACAGGGTTGTTCGTGCCCCTGGGGGCAGTGCTGCCCTATGTCTTCGCCTTCTATCTAGTGCTAAGCCTGCTGGAAGATGTGGGCTACTTGCCCCGGCTCTCTGTGTTGGTGGATACGGTCATGCACCGGCTCGGTCTGCACGGCCTGGTGATCATCCCGATGCTGCTGGGACTGGGGTGCAATGTACCCGGAGCCCTTGCCACCCGCATCTTTGAAACCCGCCGCCAGCGTTTCGTCGCCGCCACCTTGATGGCGATTTGCGTGCCCTGCATGGCCCAGATAGCCATGGTGGCGGGCCTGCTGGGGAAGCATGGCGCGGCCGGTTTGGGTGCGGTCTTCGGCACTCTGGCACTGCTCTGGGTGGTCCTGGCGTTGATACTCAAGAGGGCTTTGCCCGGCGAGGCTCCGGAGATATTCACCGAGATGCCTCCCTACCGCATTCCCTACCACCGGACGGTGGCTCAGAAGGTGTGGCTGCGGACCCTACAGTTCGTCCGCGAGGCCGTTCCCTACGTGCTGCTGGGGGTCCTGATAGTCAACGTGCTGTATTCGTTACACCTCATCCAGTTCCTGGGCCATCTCTTCGCCCCAGTGCTCACAACTGTAATGGGCCTGCCAGAGGAAGCCATTGCCGCCCTTCTAATCGGGTTCTTGCGCAAGGATGTGGCCGTTGGTATGCTGGCCCCGCTTGGGCTCAGCCTCAAGCAGCTCATTATCGCATGTGTGGTGCTGACTGCCTACTTCCCCTGTGCCGCCACCTTCGCCGTGCTGCTGCGGGAGTTCGGCGCCCGAGACATGCTCAAGGCCACTGCACTCATGATCCTGGTCGCGCTGATCGTTGGGGGCGCACTCAATCTGATCCTGTGAGCCGGTTATCAGTATCAGATGGGAAATGTGGCCGGGATGGCCGTGAGGGAACTGCTGGACGAGCGGCTGCTGGCGATGGGGGCGATCCCGGGAGCGCGCATCGTGCTGGTGCAGAAGTTCCCTTCATATGTGTTTCGGATGGGCGAGCGCCATATCGGGAACAGCTATTCGGAGCCCTCAGATCCATCCTTTGGCGCCGCTCGCGCGCTCTCATCTCTCAGCTCATCCATCGTCTCATCTCCCTCTTCGGAGGCCCCGTTTTCGCCTTCCTCAGCCGCCGCGCCCGCGCCTTCTTCGGCCACCGCCTCTGCCTCCGCCGTCTCCTCCACGGCATCCTTCGCGCTCTTCTCAACGGTCACCGGTATGCTGTCGGTCGCCAGGTTCCCCGCCGCGTCGAAGGCCCTGACTTCGAGCGTGTGCGACCCAACATCGAGCACGTCGGTCACCACCGATACGTCCGTGCTCGAACCTTCTATCGCAGCTAGCGGGAGCGATCTCCACTTCTCGTCGCCGACGCGGTGCTCGATACTGCGGAGGGGCGAGAGGTCGTCGTATGCCCACCCCGTGACCTTGGCGCGCCCCTCGTCATCAACCGCCAGGGAGCTGGGAAGAAGACCGACTTCCGGCGGCGTGTTGTCCACCCAGATGGCGACGGAGGCATCCCCCGTCTTGGGGTCTGAGGGAACGCTCAGGCCGTCGCTGGCCGTTACTCTCACCAGGTAGCGGCCGTCCTCCTTCTCCGTCGTGTCCCATTCGTACTTGGGCTCCCGCAGATCCCCCTCGAGTTGCTTCCAGGTCTTTCCCAGGTCGCTCGAGATCTCCACTTCGTAGGCCAGAGTGTCTTTGTCACGGTCCCTCGCCTGCCACGAAAGTGTATGCTTCTCCGACAATCGGTCGCCGGAATGCGGAGACTTGAGCGCGCACATTGGCGGTTGGTTCTGGGGCCGGTGCGAAATTCTGATCTGCCGGACGACGGGCGTCATACCGGGATCGTTCGTGGTCAGGGCGACCCGATATTGGAGGTAGCGTCCCGGGGGGCTCACAACGACCCCGTCCAGGGCGGCCACCCACGGGCTCCAGTGATCGTCCGGAATGGGTGAGTCCCCGGCGCGCGTCTCGGCCGCCACCTCAGTGCCCTCCGGTGCATCAGCTATCCACTCTACGCGCCCCCACTGTGCAGTGCGCCCTGCATCGAGCACCCCGGACTCCAGCCGGCCCGTAGCTGCCCGGGCGGGTCCGAACCTGCGCAGCACAGCGGGCGCAGAGCTGCCGACGTAGACGGCCCCGTCGGTCTGCGTGATAGCGCTCGCCAGGCCGCTCTCAGAGCGGAACACGACTCGGGGTTCCCCATCCGCGGAAACGCGGATCAGCATATCGCGAGACCCGACCGCGACCAGGAGCTCCCGCTCTGACGACAATACAAGTCCGTAGATCCGCCTCTGCCCGATCTCTGAGTAGAGTTCCGGGACTCCATCCGTCGGCAGTCGATAGATGTCCCCTCCAGGCGAGGCAGCGACGTAGAGATTGCCCTCGTCGTCGAGAACCAAGGCGTCCGCGGAATCACCTGACACCTGGCAGACCGCGGTGGCCGAGCCGTCGGGGCGAATGCGATAAACGACGCCAAGGTCCGCGGTCCCTGCATAGAGGTCGCCCTCCTCAGCGAGGGCCAGCGACAAGACGTTTGTGGCAGAGAGCTCTGCCAGTACTTCCGCGGTACCGTCGGAGGCAACCTTGTAGATCCTCGCGGGGGATCCGCCCCCAGCATAGACGATCCCCCCGGGAGCCACCAGGAGGGACCACAAATACGTGCTCTCCGAGTCATAGAGCAGGTCCCCACTGCCGTCCGGAGCGATGCGGTAGAGCTTGCCGCGCGGGGAAGTGCCGGCATAGATATTGCCGTCTTCGTCGCGGGCCAGTGAGTGAACGTGCAGCTCCCCGGTGGTGAAGAAGCTCGATACCTCTCCCTCCGGAGAGACGCGGTAGATGACCCCCTCACTCCCGGTGCCCAGATAGGAGAAGCCGTCGCGTACGACCACGCTCCATACGCTGTCTGCCGGCAGGGCGGCGAGATCAGTATGCTCAGGCGCGAGCGATATCTGCCCATCCTTGCCCACCATGACGCCCTGCAGTTCCGCCTGACGGTAGTCAGCTCCGTCCCGGTGCACCCATGCCTCTGGAGCGCGCGTGAAGGGCTTCTCGTCCTCCTTCTTCTTGGCTTCTCTCTCTGCTGGCGTCCGCCCGGCAGCTACCCACTGGGGCGCGATTGCCGAGGCTCGCGCCAGCGAAACCGGGGGGACGGATGGGAAGACCGCGGCTTCCTTCTCATCTTCTTCCGGAGGACCCTCCACGGGCGGCTCCGGCGGACCCGGCCGGCGAGGCGAGAGCAGACTGTCCACCTGCAGCGTCAGCAGTTGCCGTCCCGTGAGGGCCCAACGCGTTGGGACGACGACCTTGAGAACTGTGGGCGTGGGTCTCAGGTCCGTCGGCCGGGTCGCCCGCAGCACATCGAGGGCGCTCCGGGGAAGGTCCGGCAGATCCTCGCCCAGCACAGACACTCCCTTCCGGGGCAGCGCCGCTTGCACCACCAGGGCGGAGCTCTGCTCCCGGGTGGTATATCTCTCAACAAGCTGGTCGAGCGATACTGGCCGCGGCCTCGGCGCGCCGATGCCGCCGCGCGCATCCTCGGCCTCGCGACCCCCGGAGACGACCAAGCGGATCGGACCCCGCGGGAGATCAGGCGGGAGCGAGACGTTCACCGGCATCTGAACCGGAGCCTCCCCGTACGGCCGAAGCCTGACGTTGAGAGTTATCTCCTCACCTGCCCTTGCTCGTGACTGCGCGACGGTGACTCGCTCGATCCTGGCCGTCTCCCGTCCCTCCTTCGCCTCCACCCTCACCCGCACACGATCCGGACGGAGCTTCCCGAACGGGCTATCCGTGAAGGTCACGAGCGGCGCCACCACCGCCGGCATGGCCGCGCTGGCAGCATCGAGACCGCTGTAACTCAGCTCCTCGCGGAGGATCGGCGGCCGGCCCTCCACCTCGAACTCGACTGATACCTGGACCGTGCCCCGCGCGATCCGGCCCCGCGTTTCATCTACCGCCGTCATGACTGCGGAACCCACGAATCCCGGCATCAAGTCTCTCAGACGCACGACCTCGACCTCGAACTCGCGGGAGCGGCCGGAATCGTGGTCTACCACCTCAATGGTGACGGGCAAAAGGTCGGCCGCGGGCCCCACCTCGCCCGCAACCGCGCTCTGATGATCGCTGAATATGCGCCCCACTACCTCGGTCGGCCCCATCATCTTGTTCGAGACATAGAGGCTCGGCAAGATGTCGTAGACGTAGCCTCCGGTCATGGGCAGATCGACGTTTCCTCGCTGGAAAAGCGGGTGTCCGAAACCGAGGAGGCGTCCCCCCTCGGTGAGCGTAACGGTCCCGAGAACGGTCATGTCGAAGTCGCCGCCGATGAGCTTGACGCCAAGGCACGCTCCGGGCACCAACGGCGGACGCATTCCCGCTTCGCCGCCCGCAGGCCCTGCAATGACCGCCAGCCCGTACGGCTCCAGCTGCTCCGAGAGCCGGTCGATTCCCCGGGAGTTGAAGCCGGACACCTGCACGAATCCCCCCAGCGGCACCAGGGTCATCACCCCCGGCGGATCCGGTGTGGCGCTCGGGCCAGGAGACACGTGCACGCGATTGATCGCCACCCCCTCGACCTTCAGAGGCTGGCCCGGCCCGCCTCCGCCTTCTGAGCCAGGATCATCCTTCGCGGTCGGGGTCTCCTCCCACGCGGCAAGCATCTCCTTGATGGGGGTGATTCCCGCGATCGGTTCCTTGCTCCAGGGCCAGGTGAGTGCGATAGCACCTGCAAGGCGGCCGTCGATGTAGACTGGACTGCCGCTCATCCCGCCGATGACGCCGCTCTTGCGCTCGACTACCGGCCCATCCAACACCCGCGCGAGGATCACGCTGCGGGTTCCGTCGTATTTCTGAAGGACGCCTATGACCTCCAGGTGAAACGACTCTATCCGCGTCCCGCGGAACACCGATTTCGCGGTTGCGCGCTGGCCGGCCCGCACCTCCCGCAGGGGATAGATCGCGCTGGTGCGCTCGCAGACGGCAGCTGACGCCGCCAGCGCTAACAGGCCAACAAGCAAGAACGAACAAGGTAAGGGACGGGCCATCGCCGACATCCTCTCGAAGCGGAAGTGGCCAGAGAATAGCATCTTCTGGAGGGGGGGTCAATCCACAGCAGGGGAAGACCCCTCGCCGAAGAATTCACTCGCCTGTCGCCTCGGTGCTTGGCATTGGAGACGTGGTGATGGATGAGACGACGGATCAGCGGAACGAGACATTCGCTCCAAGGGTAGAGGCATTCATTCAGCGCCTCTACCGGGATCCGCGATACCTTCTAATCGGTAAGATCGAACGATTCGGCCGCGAGTTCATCTCCTTCATCGAAGGCAGCACGCTCCTCTCTGCCGCCGGGGAGGTGCGGGGGCAAGCGCTGCTCAATGACGAGTACCAGCTGTCCGGCCGGCCGGACGGGCAGCTTCCCTATGGTGAGGAATCTCTCCTCGACTACTATCTCTCGCCCGAACGAGACGAGTCCCGCGCCCTGGGCGACCAACAACTCGCGGCGCTGCGCGACGAGTCCTGGCAGTACTATGTGAGACGTAACTTCGCCTTCTTGCTCGGAGACTATGCGCAGGCGCGCCAGGACGCGGAACACAACCTCGGCATCTGGAATCTGATCGAGCAGTCAGATGCCGGCGATTCCGCGAAGTGGGCCTACTTACGATGGTGGCCGTGGATCGAACGCGACCGCGCCATTGCTCAGACCCTCTGGGATCTCCAACACGGCGAGGCCGAGCATGCGGCAACTGAGCTTTACCGAACTCAGCGGAGCATTGAGCAGTTCGGCAGCCGCCACGCCGAGCAGTACGCGCAGGAGGAGGAAGACGGAGAGTCTCTCTGCGTCGGCATGCGAGAGCACGCCGCCGCGCTTGTGCAGCTGCTGAGAGAAGATCAGGACCTGCCAGTCTCGTTGGAGGAAGCGCTCGACGAGGCATCTGCGCGAGGCGATGCCGAGGAAGTGGAGCGCCTCCGATCGGAGATGATTCGGCGCGCCATGGCGGAAGATGAATAGAGCGGCCCGCGTGCTTCTGCCCGGAGGCGATGGACCGGCCTAGAGCGGCAGAGAGCTGGCGCCGGCCAGGTTGAAGGCGCGCCCGAGGTAGACTGCCATCTGGTCGCGAGAGCAAGTGTACTCGGGATGGTAGAGATCGTCCGGGTAGCCGGCGATGATGCCCAGTGCCGCCAGGTATTCGACACCTCGGTACGACCATGACTCCGCAGCTACATCCTCGAACGTCGGTGTTTCCGGGGGCCGGTAGTCGGCCAGCCCACTCGCACCCCCGGCCAAAGCGCGCGCCACGAATATTGCCATCTGGCCGCGGTCCACCAAGTGATCTGGATAATACAGACCATCCTCGTACCCCTGAACCGCCCCTCGCTCGCAGACGTACTCAACGTATCGGTGCGCCCAGTGGTCCGTCCCCACATCGGCAAATGTCGCCCATCCAGGCCCAGCAGGCACCTCGTGGTCCCCGCCCGCCAGCGCGCGTGCCAGATAGACGGCCATCTGGTCGCGGGAGACTGAGCTGGCAGGTCGATACAAGTCGCCCTCGTATCCGCATACGATTCCTGCCTCTTTCGCGGCCTCGATCTCCCACACTGCCCAATGATCGGCAGACACGTCCAGGAACGAAGTGACGCTGACCGTGCCGCTCGCAACCTCCCCAAATGGCCCGGCGCCCCCCTGCTGGCACATCTGCCAGGTCGTTTCGTAGAACCCGAACTCGTCCGGCACCGGGAGACTCATGCTGAACGTGCGGGCCTCCCCCGGAGGAATTGTCTCCCCCGGTACCAGGTCTACGTGGTCCGGAACGATACTGATCGGCGATTCCGGATCCGTCTCTTCGAGACGGTAGCCATCCGCGCGCCGCCAGTTCGATTCGCCGGTATTGGCAAACGTGAGGGCGAACTCCACAGACTGCCCGCGCACCGCAGCCGATGGAATGTCCCCTGCGACCAGAGCGGCGCCGACGGGGCGATCGCCGAGTCGGAAGTCGGTCCCGGGGACGTCGCAGCCGGCCCGCACCGTCACCCCGGCCCGCTCCGCGAACATATCCTCCGCCTCGGCGATGACGCGGTATACGCCTGGTAACAGGCTTGCGATGCGATAGCCTCCAGCGGGCCAGGTAGTGGTGGCATACGTCGGCGGCCCGCCCCCTTCCGGGATCGCCGCAACGGAAGCCCCAATACCCGGCTCTCCCGCGGACAAAACTCGACCTACAATGCTGCCAATGCCGGCGATCGGCCAGTCGTCGCTGCTCAGGAGGCCCGGTGCATCGAGCATCCCATACCCGACATCAGCATGCCACTCAGCTCCACCGGTGTCCCCTGGGGAGGCCGCGCTTCGCTGCAGTGCCTGCCAGATAGCGACGCCTTCGTCACCTGTCTCGGGCCGAATCTCTTCCTGCCCCGCGTACAGCGCGGCCGCCGCGGCCACGTGCGCGGCCGCCTGCGAGGTGCCGAACAGCCAGCCGTACGCCGGTCCGGAGAGATCCTCTCTGAGGGTGCACGCATACGTTGGCAGCGTGGAGTAAACACCTACCACTTCGTCGCCGCCTGGGGCGGACAGCGCGACGTGGTCGCCCCTTCCCGAGTAGTCGGCGACCGACCCCCATGCCGTCACTGCTGCAGCTCCAAACACGTGGGGACATCCAGCCGGGAAGACGGGGAAGCCCTCACCCGCATCGCCCGCGGGTGCGACTATGAGACAGCCGCGCTCCCACGCGTAGTCCACCGCGTCTTGCAGTGTTGGCGACCACGTGGGGCCGGCGAATCCGACGATGATTACTGCTGATTGGACCTCGGCCGCGTAGATGATCGCCTCTGCGATGTCGGCATGTGTTGCCACGCCGTTCGGGCCCGCAACCTTCAGAGGCAGCAGGCGCAGTGGATACCCAATACCGGCGATTCCGCTTCCAGCCGTCGTTCCGTTGTTCGCGGCGGCCGCGATCAGCCCGGCGAGGTGTGTCCCATGTCCGTGCTCGTCCGTCGCCTCCCCGAACCAACTGCCGCCGAGGAAGGCGCCCGCGGAGGACAGCAACAGTTGGCCTCCTTCGGACACATCTGCGCTGGCCGCACCGATGTTCATGAAATCGGGGTGAGCAGCGTCCACCCCGGTGTCAATCAGGGCAACGATAGGCGCTTCCCGCGGGCGGCCGGCGGCGTCGAAATAGCAGCCGGGGTAGCGATCCCAGGCGATCAGGACATCCAGCGCACGCGCAGGCCACTGGACGTATAAGTCGCCTATGAGTTCATGGTAGGCGGGATCATCCGGCTCTGCCAGCGCCACGCGACCAACAGGGCTAGCTCCGGGCAAGACGATGTTTGTGGACTGCAAGAGAGGGGCAAGGATGTCGTGCGCACGCGACTGGACGCCGGCCCCGGGCACTCTCACATCCGGCCCGCCACGAGCATAGACCGAGGGGAGCCCGGACTGGCTTGCAGCTTCCTGGCGCGTGTATCTGAGGGATGCGAGCTCCAACTGCGCCAGGGACTGATCGACGAGGGGCTGCTGGCCGGGAGTGGCCCGAGCGCCCTCTACCGGCACACCACAGGCCTGCAGGGAGACATACCCCAGCAGCCACAACAGAAAGGGTCTGCTTATCCGAGCGCCCATGGCTAAGCAGACGGATTCTGCCGTCGCCCGATTGGTTCCTGCCTAGGCGCCTACTCAGCGCTGGTCGGGTGCCTGCGAAGCCGCTGTCTCCGGTGACTTCGCTTCCACCACATCGAGGAACTTCTGCCGGGCGTATACCGGTGCGCTCTTCTTGGGCGCGAGCCCGAGGGCAACGGCCACCCCATACAGGATCGCTTCCGGCCTCGGTGGACAGCCGGGAATGTAGAAGTCCACCGGCAGCACCTTGTCCGCGCCGCCGAGGATATTATAGCTGTCGTACCATATGCCTCCCCCGCAAGCGCAAGAACCGATCGCGAAGACAAGCTTCGGCTCGGGCATGGCCTCGTACGCCCGCTTCACCGCAGGCGCAACCTGCCGCGTCACGGGGCCGCACACGAGAAGCACATCGGCATGGCGCGGCGAGCCAACGAGTTTGATACCGAAGCGCTCAGCGTCGTAGTAGGGTGTGAGGACGTTGATGACCTCGATATCGCACCCGTTGCAGGCACCCGTGTTAAGGTGGTAGACCCACAGTGACTTCGGGAAGAGCTTCTTCAAGAAATCGCTAACTGCCATGAACGACCTCCCAGGCATTCCTCACTGGATACTCGCTAACGCCAGAGCCGCGCGATGCAGCAGGGGGTACACGACTTGCGGATACAGACCGATTAGGACGCACAGCCCGGCCAGAACCCCCATGGGCACCAACATTGCCAGCGGGGCCTCGCGTACTTCCGATTCACCGACCTGTGGCTCGGCGTCGCTCCAGAAAACGTGGTAGCCAGCTCGGATAAACGCTACCAGCGTGAGCACGCTCGTCAAGATGGCAATGCCGAGCGCCCACCAGAGCTTAGCCTCAGCCGCGGCCAGGTACAGGGTCAACTTGCTCCAGAAACCATTGAACGGCGGCATGCCCGAGATGGCGAACGCAGCCACGAAGAAGATGACCGCGGTCACTGGCATCCGCCGTGCCATCCCCCGCAGCTCGCTTATTCGCCTCCTACCCCCCATGGCGTAGATGATTGCCCCTACCGCGAGGAAGAGAGCCGCCTTGGCGAGGGCGTGGTTGAGGAGATGAAACAAACTGCCGTAGCTGCCGAGGTAGGCCGCGGACTGGCCGAACCCTATCCCAACCAGACCCAGACCGAGTGCGATGTAGCCCATCTGGCTCACCGACGAGTAGGCCAGCATCCGCTTCAGGTCGTCCTGGGCAAGGCACATCACCCCGCCCAGCAGCATCGTGAAGCACGCCAGCACCACTATGAACACGGCAACTGGATGATAGGCCGCAGCCGGGAAGAAGATCGTAACAGTGCGAGCGAATGCATAAATCGCCATCTTGATCATGACGCCGGAGAGCAGCGCGCTGACCGGGCTGGGCGCCTCCGCATGGGCGTCGGGCAGCCACGGGTGGAACGGCGCCAGGCCCGCCTTCGTGCCGAACCCTACGATGAAGAAAGAGAGTATGAGCAGCGCTATCCCATGGGGTATGTAATGAGCCACCTGCGAGAGATCGGTGATGAGCATTCCCCGAACGCCTGCTTCTCCAGACAAGTGGGGAGCAGCAGACGCGTACAGGAATACGCACCCGAAGAGGGCAAACGCAATCCCAACCGTCAGCAGAATCAGGTACTTGTAGGCGGCCTCGAGGGAGCGGCGATCCCAGTAGAAGGCGACCAGCAGACCGGAGGCGATGGTGCTTGCCTCCACTGCCACGTAGAGCATGATGATGTTGTTCGTGAGGCAGGCCCCCAGCATGGTCGTCAGGAAGGCGAGGGAAAGGGTGTAGAAGGTGGCGAGCCGGCGCTTTGTCACCTCGGGGCCAGCCGCGCGGCCCACCCGGTCAAGCAGCAGCTCGAGCCGCATATAGGGGAAGGAGTACACCGCAGCCGCCAAGGCGACGCCGCTGATGACGAGCACCAGCAGGGCGGAGAGGGCGTCCGCGCGCAGCTCCCGGGAGAGACTGACCAGCACTCCTCCTTGTACCGTGTGAACCACGACGGGCACTGCCAAAGCCGTGGCCGCGCCCGCGCCCAGCAGATTGAGGATAGGGCCGAGAGGGCGCGCCATCCGGGCGAGAGGATAGGCAATCACCGCCAACCCGGCGGGCACGGCAAGAAGCGCTATCGGTAGCAGCGACGGAACCTCAGGCATGCGCCTCGTCCTCCTCTACCAGTGAAGCTCTGACAATTCGAAGGTGTCCGTAGTGCCGATCTGTTCTCGAATTCCGGCGATTACGTAGAGCAGCATCCCGACGGTGATGACTACCTCCGTGGCGATGCCCACAAGAGCCGTCTCGGGCGTCTCTGGCGCAAGGCTTACCAGGCTCAGATGGATGGCGTTTTCGAGCAAGCACAGCCCGATAACAGTCTTTATGGCGTCCCGTCGGGACAAGATCGCGTATAGACCCAGTGCGAAGACAGTCATGCTGACCGCCAGGTTCGTCCGGAAGGCTCCCTCCGCGGACTCGGGCGTGGGGGCTAGGAAATGAACGTACCGGTGCGTGAGCGTATAGGAGGCGATCAGCACCGCCGAAACCAGGAGTACCGATGGCCCAAAACCGATGATGGCCGGGACCTCCTGCTCGCCCGTCTTCTTGATGTAGTGAAGCAGCAGCCAGGGAGTGATAATGGCCTTCGTTACCAGCGCCACGGCCGCCCATGCGTAGAGCGCGGGGTTCCCCACCGCGAAGGCGAGGATGAGCCCGCATATGAGCAGTGCTTGCACCCAGTAGGCGGTCGCTGCTCGCTTGAGGTTGTGGCTCTCCACCGCCGCCACCGACGTGATGATCATTATCAGGCTGAGGGTTTCGATCAGCTTCAGGTTGTACATCAGGCCCCCTCGCTCTCCCCGGTCGGCGGGCGGAATCCGGTGACCATCATCCGGTCGAGCGGCGTGGGTGGTTCGTAGCAGCGACCACAGCGGCGGCATGTGCTCATGAAGACCTCCACCCGCATGTGCATATCCTCCACATCGTTGGTGGCGGTTTCGAATTCCTTCGTCACGATAACTGCATCTTCGGGACAGACCTCGGCGCAGCGCGCGCAGTACGTGCACCGTTCGAGGAAGAACTCGAGCACGCGCTTCTCAGGACTCGGATCGGTCACCTCAATACACCGAGGCGGACACACCTCAGCGCACCCTCCGCAGCCAACGCATTTCTCAGCGTCCACCACGACCCGGCCGTGGAATCCCTCCTCAGGGTCGTGCGGCGCAAACGGATAGGGCAGGGTAACTCGCCCCGCCTTGAAGCAGATCAGCGCCTCCTTGAGCTTGCTTATGATCATTGGCTTTTCCCTTCCTCAGTGCCCGACAATCGCCAGCGCCAAGGCGCCTATCGAGACAAACACCACGATACGTGCGTAGTATCCCATCGACTGATCGATACGAAGCCTTGGATTGACCACATCGACCACCCCCACCAACGCCAGAAAGACTCCCATCTTCGCCAGCGTAAGCAGAATGCTGAGCCCTCTGATCCCGACGTGAGGCCACGGCACGAAGACGCTTACCAGCACCGCGCTGAAGATCATCAACCGCGCATGCATCGCCCACCGAAACAGTGCCAGGCCGGGCCCGCTCCGCTCGATGAACGGGCCCCCCATGATCTCCTGGTCCGCCTCGGCTATGTCGAATGGCAGCTTTCCCACCTGGGCCTGGAGGGCGAGGAGAAACGCGATGCCGGCCACCGCCATGGAGATAGACGGCTCGCTGGTCGCCGCATGCGACAGAATGCCGCCGAAGGTGAGCGTGTGGGCCTTGATGGCGGCCACGAACAGTGCGATCGCCATCACTGGCTCCACGCTCAGCGCCATCATCATCTCCCGACTGCCCCCCACGTAGGCGTAGGGGTTGCCGGAAGCGAAGGCGGCCAGGATGATCGCCACCACCGACAGAGTGGCGAAGTAGACGAACACGATGATGTCACCCCCAAACCCGAAGGCCGGCGGCCCGCCGATTGGCGTGAGCAGCGCTACCACTGTCGTGGCGCCCAGGCACAGCGCGGGAGCCATGCGCCAGACCCAGCTGTCCGTGGGAGCAAGGTCCTCTTTCACCAGAAGCTTGGCGATATCCAGGTAGGGCTGAGTGATCGGGGGGCCCTGCCGCGAGTGGATTATCGCCTTAAGCTTGCGCAGCAGTCCCTCGGCCAGGGGTGCCAGGCCGATCAGGATGACCAGGCTCAGCACGATCTCCAGAACCGTTATTGCCACGGCCTGCCTCCTCGGCGTCCCCGGAGCCGCTCCGTCGCCGCCCGCGAGCGCGCCAGCAGCTCCTGATAGTCCAGCCTCTCCGCCTCGCCGGACCGCATGTTCACCACTTCGACGCGATCAGTGCAGGAGAAGCACGGGTCCATGCTCCCCAGAATAATGGGCACATCCGCGATGGTCTCCCCCTTGATCATAGAGGGCAAAGCCTGCAAGTTGTTATACGTCGGCGCCCGCACCCGCCACCGGTCCGGCCGGTTGTCCCCGCCCGTCAGCATGTAGTGGATCGCCTCCCCTCTGGGCGCCTCCACCGTGCACACACCCCACTGTCCCGTCGGCACTTCCTCCGGTATGTCGGTTGCCATGATGGGGCCGTCCGGCATCTGCTTGAGTCCCTCTCGCACCCAACGGACGGACTCCAGCACCTCCTCCAGCCGCACCACCACGCGCGCCCAGTTGTCGCAGTCCGGATGCGTAATCACCCGGATCGGCACCTCATCATAGGCCGCATAGGGATGGTCTGCCCGCGCATCGATGTCCCAGTTGGAGCCCCGCGCCGTCGGCCCGACGACGGCGATCTCCTTCGCCGTCTCCTCGGGCAGCATCCCGACTCCGACGAGTCGTGCCTTGAGAGTGGTATCCCCTTGGACGGCATCGTAGAACTGAATCCACTCCTGCTCGATCTTGTCGACAACGGCCAGGATCTCAGGGTAGCACTCCTCGGGGATGTCTCGCCGCACGCCGCCGATGATGTTCATGCCGTACGTCTTCCGGTTGCCCGTGATCTTCTCACACAGCCACATCAGCGGCTCGCGCATGCGCCACGTCTGCATGAGCACCGTGTCGAACCCCAGGATGTGGCCGGCGATGCCCGTCCACAGCAGGTGAGAATGCACGCGCTCGATCTCCAACATCAGGGATCGGATGTAGCGGGCGCGGCGTGGGGCCCGGATGCCCATCGCCTCCTCCGCCACCTCGCAATAGCAGGTCGAATGGATGAAACCACAGATCCCGCAGATGCGCTCGGCGATGAAGGGAATCTCGTTGTAGGTTAGCTCGCTGTCGCCCATCTTCTCGATGCCGCGGTGGTTGTAGAAGCCGCGGTAGTCGCACTCCACCACTCGCTCCCCGTCCACAAAGAGCCGAAGCTGCTCGGGCTCCTCCAGCACCGGGAAGAACGGACCGACCACCACCGTCGAGGTGCCCTCCGGCGCCTGCTTCCACGGATAGGACGCCTCTGCGTTCTCGTCCCCCAGCGGCGGCCAGTCCCCGTACTTCATGTCCTTGCGCAGCGGATGGACTCCCTCAGGCCAGTCATCCGGCAGTATCAACCGGCGGCTGTCCGGCAGCCCCTCCGCCCTCACCCCCAGCAAATCCTGCAGCTCACGCTCCGCCCAGGCCGCCGCCGGCACCTCGGGGGTGATGGCCGGCACTTCGGGCCCCTCAGCCGCGGCGCTGGTTCGCAGGATGAAGAATATCTTATCCTTGTCCAGTGAGAAGATGTGGTCGACCTCAAACCCGTTCCCGCCCTCCCGGGAGTCGATTCCCGCAGTGATGACAAAGCGGGCGCCGTGATCCTGGTACAGCGACTTCGCCACCGAAACCACCGCCCCCGGCTTGACCGCCATCCGGACCTTCCCAGGCACCGGCTCAGAGACACTCTCAATCGCCGGACCGAAGTCCTGGTGGAGTCTTCGGATCAACTCGGCACTAGTCATGATCTCAGCTTTCTCCCTTCCCCTCGCCCTACCGTCCCGCCCATAGGGCAATCGTGACCAGGACCACGACGAAGCCCACAAGCTGCCAGATGAGATACTGCTGCGGCACCCCTGAGTGGGTGCGGCTGGATCGCAGGGTCAGCCAATCGCCCGCCCGCACCATTGGCTGGAAGAGCCAGGTATCAGCATCGAAGATACTCATCAGCCCTCTCGGATATGGAACCCGCGGCAGAGGCACCCTCGGGTAGATGCTCCGAAATGCTTCCTTGAAGGCGCCGTACAGACCGTGCGCCTGATAGCGAGATTCAAAGTCGGCAGTGGCCGGCTCGGTCTTGGGCTCCACAACAACATAGCGGGCAGCGCGTCCGCCGAGCACCGCACCGCAGTGCCAAATGCTCACCGCTCGTCGCTCCGCCGCGCCGAGGCGAGAGAACCCATAGGCCAGCAGGGAGGCCAGCACCAGCGCCGCCAGCCCTACCATAGGGAGCCACACGCCAGTTGTCTCTTCCCCGAAGAGCGTCAAGCTCAGCCCAGACCACGAGCCCCCGAGCAGGCCGGCCGCGCTGGGCGCGGCGCGGAAAACGCCAAGTGCGCCGATTGCCCGGTGGATGCCTATTAACGCAACCATGGGGACAAGCCCGAGGCCGACACACACGAGCCCGAGCACGAACTGCGGGAACTGCATTGTAAATGGAACGTCTCCCGCGCGCGTCTGCTCCTCCGACGCGGAAGACGGACCCAGAAAGGCGCTACCCAGGAACTTCAGCAGGGAAGCCAGCGTCACCAGCGAGACGAAGAGCGCTACGATCCCCAGCAGCAGGAAGACAGGGATCTCAGGCACGCCAAGGATCGTTACATGATAGAGGATCCACTTGCTCGCGAAACCATTGAACGGAGGCACGCCCGCCATCGCCATGCATCCGACCAGCGCGGTGCCCGCCGTCGCCGGCATGATCGCCCATAAGCCGCTGACATGATTCAAGTTGCGGGTCCCCGTCCGCAGCACAACCGAGCCCGCGCTGAAGAACAGTAGTGGCTTATAGCACGCACCGTTCACAAGATGAAAGACACCAGCCATCACTGCCAGCGCGGCCATCGCGACATTGTGCGGGAGAAGGTAGATTCCGGTGCCGATCCCCAGCAGCACATAGCCCATTTGCCCGATCATCTGAAAAGCCAGCAGTCGCTTTAGGTCGTCCTGCGCGAGTGCAGTGATTGTCCCTACGAAGATCGAGGCCGCCCCGAAGACCGCAATCACTATCCCCCAGGTTGCACAGATCGCTGGCGCGGCGGGGGGCAGTTCGAGAAACACCCGCAGGATTCCGTAGATCGCGAGATTCGCCATAGCTCCGGCAAAGGCGGCCGAGGCCCCACTCGGAGCCGCCGGATAGGCATCCGGAAGCCAATCCCCAAATGGCAAGATCCCTGCCTTCGTCGCGAACCCAACGAACAACAGCGCCAGCAGCGCGTGCAGCAACACGGGGTTGGCGACCGCCAGCTCCCCGATCGCGGCCCTTGCCGCCCCGAAGCTGAACGAGTGCGGCTGGGACGTCTGCCAGAGCACCACGATGGCGATGAGTATGAGTGCGCTGGCAGCGTGCGTCATTATCACATACTTGATGCCGGCCCGGAGACTGGCACGGTTCTCCTTCTCGAAGATGACCAGGAAGTACGAGCAGATGGTCATGAACTCCCAGAAGACCAGGAAGAACAGCCAGTCGGCCATGCAGACCACCCCGACAACGCCGGCGAAGAACAGCAGCAAGAGTGGATAGTATCGCCGCAGATCCTGGTCCGGATACCGCCTCATGTAAGAGATGGAGTAGAGGGTGACTAGAGTCGATATCACCGAGATGATCAACAGGAAGAGCGCGCTTAGCTGATCGATCTGGTAGCTAAGGGCGGCGCCGATTATGGGAAGATCGACCAGCGTGCCCGTCACAGACTGGGCGTCGGCCAGCAGCACCGACAGCGCGGCCGGGAAAATCAGCACGCTGGCGGCCAGCACGAAAACGAAGGAGAGCGGGCCGACCGCCCCGCGGCGCTGCGCCGTCAGAGCTGCCACAGCAGCTCCCAGTACCAGAATCGCCGAACCTATGAGGACTACTTGCGCCGGGCTCATTCCGTCACCTCTCGCATTCCCCCACTTGCTACGGCGTTATTAGCTTCACCAGCGGCACACCGAAAATCGGAGCCGCCACGCACAGTATCATTCCGATTACCAGCGCCGCTCCCATTGCCGGCGGCGGATCGGCCGCACCTGCCACGGCCGGCGAAGGAGCGCCCATAAACACCCGTTGGGCAATCCACAAGAACCAAGAGAAGCTGATGGCGCTCTCGGCCGCCAGGAGCACCAGAATGACAGCGCCATTCGGCACCGACAGAGCCCCCGCAAAGATCAAGAGTTTGCTCCAGAAGGTGGCGAACGGCGGCACTCCTGTCACCGCCAGCGCGCCAACCACGAAGGCCGCTGCCACCAAGGGCATCTTGCTTCCCAGGCCGCTCAACTGGCTGATGTGGCGAGTACCCGCGCCGTAAGCGATCGCTCCCACGCACAGGAAGAGGGTACCCTTGGCCGCGCTGTGGCACAGGATGTGGAGAATTCCGCCCTGAATCCCCAAGGTGGACCCAAAAACACCGAGCGAACACCCGACGAGCACATACCCGAGGTGAGCGATAGTCGAGTACGCGAGCAGCCGCTTCAGGTCATCCTGTCGGAAGTAGCTGACGATCGCCATGAAGATCGTCAGCATGCCCATTATCGCCACCACCAACCCCAGGTAGAGCGGGACCTCCCAGGCGGAGGTCAACAGACGTGCCACCAGGTAGACGCCAGCCTTCACCATGGCAGCGGCGTGCAGATAGGCGCTGATCGGCGTTGGGGCCTCCATTGCATCCGGCAGCCAGGTGTGGAAAGGCACTTGTGCTGACTTCGCCCAGGCCGCCACCAGCAACAGCAGGAAGGCGGCGCCCCGCAACTCTACGCTCAAGCGCCCGAGCGACTCGAACCCAAACCCCTGTGCAAAGACAAAGAGAAGACACAGCGCCACCAGGAACCCCAGGCCCCCAACGTGGGTAAGCACCAGAGCTTTCATGCCCGCGCGCTGCGATACTTCGGTGTGGGTGTGAGAGATAAGTGCCCACGAGCAGAGAGTCGTGATCTCCCAGAAGATGAACATCTGCAGCAGGTTCGGCGAGAGCGCCACCCCTACCATCGCGCCCAGGAAGAAGAGCAGCCAGAAGTAGTACCTACCGTAACCCTCTCGATAGGGATGCTCCACGTTCTTCTCGGTGAGGTAATCCCCCGAGTAGAGCACCACCACGAAGCCCATCACAGTAACCACCACCACCATCAGGCTGCTCAGCGGATCTACCATCAAGCCGAACAGCGGACTCCTCGCCAGGGATCCTGGCAGCCACGGCAGGCTCCCGAGTGACACCTGCCATCCCTCGGGATAGGCATTCCAGACCGCCAGGATGGACAGCACGGCCACCGCCGCGGAGACGAGGACGGCCAGCGACTTGGCCCCTCGAGGAAGCAGGCCGCACACCAGGGCGCCGATGAACGGCAGAATCAGCAGCGTAACTACGAGTGCCTCCATGCTGCCTCCATCTCCCCCGGCTTGCACTGTGAGATAGCGTCCTTCAACCAGGCACTAACTTTGCACACGGCATCCCGCACCGCCGTACCTGCCCTCGCCCCAAACCGCGTATCAGACGGCTGGATCCCCAGCACGGCCACCGCCTTGCCGTATTCCTCCTCAACGAACCGAGACAGCACCGCGAGGCCGGAGTCGTGCGTGGTCCCAAATCGCTCGGTCAGATCCTCAGAGGTGCAGAATGCCAGCTCGCCCGCGGCGCCCCCAAAGTCCATCGCGTCCACCAGCAGCACTTGCTCCACGCGAACGTCGGCAGCGAGGCCTAGGTATCGCTCCGGCGCCTCGCCGCAGTCCACCGCCTGCGGCGACCCCACTCCCGCGCACACCATCGGCCCAGCCGCGTCGTCGCCCCGCAGCGGATTCCCGACGCCCAGGATCAACACTCGTCCGCGCAGCCACCCAGCGAGCGCGCCCTCGACTGCATCGCCTCGAATCACTCCTCAAACTCCATCATCGCCTTCATCTGCCGATACGTGAAGACAGGCCCATCCTTGCACACCCACTTATCCCCGATCATACAGTGGTTGCACTTCCCAATGCCGCATCGCATGTGCCGCTCGAGCGTCGTGATGATCGCCTCCTCGCCGAACCCCATCCCCGAGAGGTCCTGCACGACGAACCGGATCATGATAGGCGGTCCGCACACAAACACCACCGCGTTCGGTACATCGATCTCAACCTTCTGCAGGAGCGTGCCGACCACGCCCACGTTCCCGGTCCACCCCTCCGCCCCCACATCCACGGTCAGCAGACAGGTCATCCCTTCTTGCTGCTGCCACTCTTCCAGCTCATCCCGGTATACCAGGTCATCCGGAGTCCGCGCGCCATACAGAACAGTGATCGAGGCGAAGCGATCGCGCTCCCGATACACGTCCTCTATCTGCGGACGAAGAGGAAACAGCCCTATCCCGCCGCCCACGAACAGGATATGCTTCCCCTCCACTTCCTCGAACGGAAACGAATTGCCCAGCGGACCCCGCACCCCCACCTGCCCACCTTCACCCATCTCATGGAGAGCATCGGTAACGCAGCCAACCTTGCGGACGCTGAGATCAAATGTGTCTCGCCCGTGTCCACTGGAGGAGATACAGAACGGAGCCTCCCCTGCACCGAACACGGATAGCTCTACGAACTGTCCCGGCCGGTACTGAAACGCCTTCCGCTCCGTCGGGTCGTCGAGCTGTAAGGTGAAGGTCGCCGTGTCATAGGTCTCCGGCTTCACCTTCCGGATGCTAGCTATCTTCGGTAGATACGGGTTGTTCACGTCATCACACCTCGCCGAATGCCTTCCGTCACAGCCGGCATATGGGCCCAGGCCATGCAGCCCGCGACGCAGCGACCACAGCCCACACACGCCTGCCTGCCGTTGCGCTCGGCCCACTGATGGCTTATCTTGTGGAAGAACCGGGCGCGAAGGCGATCTCCGCGTTCCGGCCGCGGATTGTGGCCGCTCGCCTCCCGCGCGTAGCAGTTGTTCAGGCAAGCGTCCCAATGCCGCTCGCGGACCCCCTGCGATCCGTTCATGCGATCGGTCACAGTGAAGCACACACACGTTGGACATAGGTAAGTGCAGCCGCCGCACTCCGTGCACCGCATCGCGGCCTGCTCCCACACCTCCGGATCCACCTCGTTCATGGAGAGCTTTCGCATCGCGCCCGCAATATAGGACTTGAAGTCCCCAAACGTCTCCTCCGCCTCCCGCGCCAAGCGGTAGCGGGTGGCTATCTGGTCCAGCTCGGCCGGAGCCAGCAGGTCCTCGTTGGCCCGCGCCAGCGCCTCGCCGCGCTCGGACCCAATCTCCACCAGCATCCCCTCCGGCAGGGATGTCCACTGCTGGTCATAGCCCTTGGTCAGGAACGGGCCGGCATCGCAACACACACAGAAGCAGGTCTCATCCGGCGCCTGCAGGCAGGTGAGCGCGATGATAGTCGAGCGCTCACGTCGGCTCATGTAGTACGGATCGGGCGTGTCTCCGCCGTACATCGCATCCATCACCCCGACCCCCGTTACATCACAGCAGCGCACCCCGAGGAAGACTCGCTCCCGTTCGTCGCACTCCGCCTCGACCTTGATGCCGCCGTTCGTGGAAAAGCGCAGCATCGTCTCTCGCTGCGGCAGCAGGAACCGCTTCAGCGGCTCTATTGCAGTCCCGTAATCCCACGCCACCTCGCCGGGAGACGAAATGGGGCCATAGAACACATCTGCAACCTCCACCCGTCTCGGGGCGACTACCTCCGCGCTCTGCATTAGCCGCGTAACAAACTCATCTATCCGCTCGTGCGGCAGTATGCGAGCCGTCATCCCTGCTCCTCCGTTCTTCATCGCGACAGCTCCCCGAAGCCCTTACTCAGCCGGACCGACGGAGATCGGCGTCGGCGCCAGCAGCGGCCTCCCCCCTGCTTGGTCGGTCGAGATCTCCATGATGCCAAGGCGCGTCGCCTGATTGTGGGGCACCAGCGCTACGCCCGGCGGCGCCTCATCGGTCACTCGCACCTGCATCTGGCACTCCCCCTTCGGAGAAACGACGCGGGCCGGTCGCCCTCCTCGCACCTGGAAGCGCTTGGCATCCTCCGGGTTCAAACACAGCATTCCATCGGGGTAGTCCTTGATGAGCACCGTGAATTCGCCGGCCACCGTCAGCATCTGGCTGACCATCACTTCCCCGTCCCACGGCCTCAGGGTTGGGTCGGCCGCCAGCAACAGCGGATATTGATCGCTCGCCCGCAGCTCGGACCCCGGGGCCGCCAGCGCCTCCGCGGGAGGCGGTCTCAACCTTGCTTCCTCCGGCCCGCCGGCATCTCGCGCCTCCGGCGTAGCCCACCGAATCCCGCCGTTGACCGCCAACGGTGGGTAGAAAACGCCGGCGTAGATTGGCAGCAGATCGCTGATCTCCTCGAAGATCTGCGGGGGGCCTTCATAGGGGAACGGTTTGCCCATTGCGCGGCTCACATCGGCGATGATGCGCCAATCCTCCCGAGCCTCTCCAGGCGGACTCGCTGCCCGGCGGGTCCTCTGGACCCGACGCTCGAGATTCGTCCAGGTGCCATCCTGCTCCGCGAACGAGGCCGCCGGCAGCACCACCTGCGCCACCGAAGCGGCGGGACTCATGAAAATGTCCTGCACCACCAGGAAGTCCAGCGCCTCCAGCGCGGACAGCGTCGCCTCTGGGTCCGGGATAGAGCGCGTAATGTCATCGCCCATCACATACATCGCCCGCACTCGACCTGGCATCTCCCACGCGCTGAGCCCAGTCCCTCGCGCCAGCTCGCACTGCCAAGCCTGCTCGAACCTCTGCACCGCGGCATCATCACCCAGCGACGCGTAGCCCGGCAGCACGTCCGGCGCTACTCCCATGTCGCGGCAGCCCTGCAAATTGTTCCGGCAGAGCAGGCTCAGCACTGAGACCTGCCGCCCGCTGCCACCGGAACCGAGCGCGGCAAGACTGTGCAGGGCCTGCACCGCCGCCCCACTCTGTGCCGACAGCGCCAGGCCGGCCGAGTAGACGATGACTGCCCGCTGCGAGGATAGGTACAGCCCAGCCGCCTGCCGCACGAGGTCCGCCGATACGCCCGTATCCGCCGCCGTCACTTCCGGACTCACGTCGGCCACCCCGGCGCGCAGGTCCTCCCCCCCCGGCCTCTCCTCCCCGGCCATTCCCTGCTCCGCCAGCACGACGTGAAGAAGACTCGCTATCAGGCGAAGCTCGCCCCCCGGCCGCACCGGGAGGTGCACGTCCGCCAGACCTGCCAATGGATGCTTCCGAGTCGAGACAGCGACGACGCGCAGCCCCCTCTGCCGGCCTTGGTAGATGCGAGCGCCAACGGCCGGGTGTTCCTCCGTCGGATCGCTTCCCACAAGCAGCACCAGATCCGCGTCGTCCAGGTCGGCAATCTGTCCGGTGCTCACCCCGGCCCGCCACGCCTCGCCCGGCTGTGACGTATCGGGGACACATTGAATCCGCAGGCTGCAATCGATGTTCGGGGTCTGCAGCGTGCCGCGGGCAAAGCGCACCAGCGCGTAGTTGTCTTCATTCGTGCAACGGGCCGAACCCAGCACCCCGATTGCCTGGGGCCCCTCCGCCTCCAGGGTGTTGCCGAGGCCAGCGACAACAGCGCTTCTGGCCTCTTCCCAGGTGGCCTCGACTAGTTCCGCCCCGCGTCGCACCAGCGGGCGAGTCAAGCGCCTTGGGTTGTCCACCACCTCGTGCGCATGCCATCCCTTGAGACACAGCCGCCCCTCTGCCACCGGATGCGAGCGACTGGGCGAACTGCCCACCACAACCCCGTCTCTCACGTGCAGGTAAAGACCGCACCCACAGCCGCAATACGGACAGACTGTCGCGATTTCAGCCAAGGCTCTGCATCCTCCCTCCAGCCATCAAAACCTCCGCTCCAGAGCGGCACACACGAGCCCGGTCGCTCCCCTGCAGCCTCTGCCCCGGCCGCCTAAGAAGGAGCGCCCGGCTCCAACAAGGCTTGAATCTCCCGACGCTGCCCTGTAGACCTCTGTGCTGCCTTGTAGCCCCAAACGCCTTCGCCACGTAGCTTGTGCCCTTTTTCACAAACCCCTAAACGCCTTCGCCCCTCCGGCTCACGAAGACCCAGGCCACTTGTGCTCTGGTCTTCACAACTTGCCCGGCCGGCCGCTAGTGATCCCCAAGTGCACGGGCCCACGAGGGATACACAACGAGGGCGATGAGTGCGCTGTCCGCATTCCCGCCCCCACTAGTCCGCGTCCCCCAGTCACTGCTGCTCGTCAGTCCAGACGGCAGCGCGCGTTGGATGGTCCGTCGCGATCCTTTGTTCAAAATATCACAAGCCCCACTCGGTGTCAAGGCGCGATAAGGTGGTGCCGGCCGACTCCGGCGCACTCGCGCCGGACCCGGTGTTCCCTCCCCAACGGGCGAATGCGAAAAAGCACACAGGCGCGCATTCCTCCGCCTTGACGTGAGTCTGCGGGGTCGGTAGAATCGAGCCGGATACGCAACATCGGGCTGTACAGCCCCAATCCAAGGGAGGACAAACCAGCATGAAAAGCGGCGACTTTCTGGCCGGCGTAATCGTCGGCGCGCTCATCGGCGTGTCTCTCGGCCTTCTCTTCGCGCCGGATACCGGCGAGGAAACCCGAGAGCGGGTGGTCGAGGGAGCTCGCAAGGCCAAGGACGCCGCTTCCGAGCGCGGACGGGCCTTCCTGCACCGGAGCGAAGAGACAGAGGAAGAAGAATAGCCCCCGCGCCTAGCGGCGGAGCAGTCCCAGAAACCAGCCAAGGGGATGTGATTCGCAGTACTTGCTCCAGCGCGACGTGAGGCAGTTCGGGCATCGCGGGTGATCCCGGTAGGCCCAGCCACCAAGGCGAGAAGATCGCCATTCGTGCCCACAAGCACGGCACTTCAGGACGCGAAACGCCTGCCAATCAGCGCGGTCGCAGACGCGGCAGGCACGAGGCGGCCTGCCTGATTGCTCCGCCCGCCACTCATTGCCACAGAACCGGCATCTGAGAGTCTCCCCGGAGCGCACCTCCTCCGCGCGGCAGTCCACCTGGCCGTGGCGACACAAGAGCTGGTACTCTCCGGGAGGCAGATCGAAGGCGTTCTCCCGCGGCTCCGGCGGAACGGAGGCCGGCGTACCTTGGAGCAGCGCGTCGCAGAACGAACAGCGAGTGCGCCGCGCATCCGTTCCGAGGGGAAGCGAGTTCGACCTGCCGCATCCGGCACAGACAACGATCTGCTCCAGTCCGGATTCCTCCCCCCGCGAAGACGCAACTACCAGACGCGCCCCGTCGTATGCGCGCCTCACTTCCGGGTCGCCGAGCACCCGGTAGGCCTCGTTCGCCAGCTTGGCGAAATCCTCTTTACCGCCCAGGTCGGGATGCGCGCGCAGCTCCCTCACAATGACGCGATAGGCGGCCTTGATCACCGCAGGCGTCGCCCGCGAGTGCACCTGCAGGACTTCGTAGTAGTCGATGCGAGCGTTGTATTCGGGCACCGTTGAATCGGCCGCGCGTCACTCGCGGAGCCTGGCCCCAAGCTCCTGCTTCACACTGGCCGCGATCTCCGCCATTGCGGCCTCCACCTCGGCGTCGGTGAGGGTGCGGTCCCCCCGCCGGAAGGCGAGCGAGAAAGCGAGGTTCCGCTCTCCTTCCGCCAGCGGCCGACCCTCGTACGCGTCGAACACGGAGAGAGAAGCCAGGTCCTCGCCTGCGGCACGCCGGATAACTTCCTCGGCCCGCCGGACCGGGATATCGCGCGACAGGACAAGAGCAATATCGCGTATCACCGCGGGGAAACGGCTTATCAGCTCATACTGGGGGACGCCCGCCGCGTGTTTTCGCAGCAGTCCCAGATCCAGCTCGGCCACGAAGACTGGATCGGAGAGGTCATAAGCCGCACCCACCTCCGGGCGCACCTCTCCCAGGCAGCCTATCGCCTCTCCCCCTAACATCACGCGTGCGGCCCGCCCGGGGACCAGCGAGGCATAGGGCTCGGGAGCGAACTCCCCCAAAGCGCGCGCGACGGAGGCCAGCATGTTCTCGATGACCCCCTTCAGGGCGTAGAAATCCCACCTCTCGAGTTCCCGCGGAACGGCCCACCGGCCCCTCGTCATGATTCCGGTCACGGCGATGCCCAGATGCTGCGACTCCTCCGGCAGTTCCTCCGGCCCTCGCGGCCCATAGACGCGCCCGAGGTCAAAGACGCTGACATCTTCCACCCGGTGGCGTCGGTTGTGTGCGACCACCTCGAGCAAAGAGGTCAACAGCGTCGTGCGCAGGTGAGACCGATCAATGCTCTTCGCATTGTCTATCGTCACCGCGCCCCTGAGCCTATGCTCCTCCGACATGCCGGCGTTCTCCACCGCCTCCGGCGCCTCCAGGCTGGAAGTCACGCACTCGCTCAACCCCAGCCCAAGCATGAGGTGACGCACCTCCCGCTCGAAGGCCAGCTCCGCTGACAGACCTCCCACGCTCCCACTGGCGCCCGGAACCGTCTCCGGGATGTTCTGATACCCGTGCGCCCGCGCCACCTCCTCGACCAGGTCGATCTCGCTCTTGAGGTCCTGCCGGAAGGTGGGAACGCGAACCCTCAGCATCTCTCCTTCCTCTACCCTCAGCTTGAGCTGCCGCAGGTGAGCCGCCATCTCGGCGACGGACAGATCGAGCCCGAGCAGGGCATTGGCCCGCGCCGGCCGCAGCACGATCTCGGCCTCCCGCACCGGATCGGGATACGCGTCCACGACGCCCGACGCGATCTCCACCGGCGACTCGCAGAACTCCGCGATCAGTTCGCAAGCGCGATCCAGCGCGTGGATCGTCCCTCCGGGGTCAACAATTCGCTCGAAGCGATAAGATGCTTCAGTGTCTAGCCCAAGCGAGCGCGCCCCCCGGCGCACCGTCCCCCCCTCGAAGTGCGCCGACTCCAGCAGCACCTCGGTCGTCCCGCTGTGGATCTCGGTAGACGAGCCCCCCATGATCCCCGCCAGCGCGATCGGCCCGGTGGAATCCGTGATCAGCAGCACCTCCGGCGTCAGCTCCTGTTCCTCGCCGTCGATCGTCACGAGACGTTCTCCCCGGCGCGCTCGCCGCACCACGATCTCCGGGATACCCTCGCCGGGCGGACATCCCAAAAGCTGGTAGTCGAAGGCATGGAGTGGCTGACCGAGCTCCAGCATTGCCAGATTCGTCGCGTCCACCACGTTGTTGATGGGCCGCAGCCCGCACAGCTCCAGGCGCCTCTGCGCCCAGGCCGGCGCCGGAGCGATCTTGACATTCCGCACGATCCGCGCCGAGTAGCGCGGGCACAGCGCCGGCTCCTCCAGCACTATGCTCGCCAGACCTTGGGCAGTCAGTCCTGTCTCCGTGATCCTCGGCGCTCTCTCGCGCGCATCCACCCGAAGCGCCATCGCCAGCTCCCGCGCCACCCCGAGCGCGGAGGGGCAATCCCCCCGGTTTGACGGGACCTTGATGTCCAGCACCTCGGTGCCGCCGGCTTCCTCGATCGCCTCCACCTCCAGCCCGACATCGGTCAAAGTCGTGACAAGTCCCCTCACCGACAGATTGTTGGGCACATACTCGTTCAGCCAGTCTACCGGTAACCTCATCGCACGCGCTCCCGCCTCTTGAAGATCGGCTCCGCTACCCAGATCTGCTCCCGCGACTCATCGCACAGGGGCCTGCGGTCGAACCCCCCGTAAGCCGCAACCACGCGGTACCCGCAGCTCTCCAGCAGCGGCGGGACCTCCTCCGGAAACACGTACCGCGCCACCAATCTATGCTCCAGCCGCCGCGGCCGCCCCCCCTCGCCACGCCATTCGTCCTCTCCACGCCATTCATAGGTGATGTGCGATATCACCCGCCTGCGCGCCGGGACGAACTCCGTCCAGTCGAATGCCACCACTTCTCCCGCACCGTCCGGAGCGGGAAAACGCACCATCTCCCGCCGCTCCGTGCGGCCTTGGGAAAGCAGCTCCGCCGGTGGCACGAAGAAGCTCATCGCCAGCCGTCCCCCCGGCGAGAGATGGCGCCGAATCGCGCGGAGAGCGCGCCTCTGATCCGCTCTCGTGAGCAGGTATAGAAACGTGCGAAACGCCACGATCGCCATCCGGAACCGCTGCCGAAGCGAAAACGCCCGCATGTCGGCGGCCACCGCCCGCACCCGGCCCGGGAGATCCGAAACCGACGCCCGCTTCCGAGCCAGCCCCCGCAGCATCGCCGGCGAGTTGTCCACGCCCACGACATCGAGACCCACCGCCGCGAGACAGAGCGCAAGCCGGCCCGTCCCGACGCCGATCTCGAGGATCGGCGACCCGGCCTGCCCAGCCTCTTCAGCGAAGAACAGGATGTCTTCCAGATAGTTGCCCGGATAACCATCGTACAGCTCCGCGATGGCCTCGTACTGGGCGGCCGACTCCCCTCCGCTAGAACTGTCGCAGGAAGCGCATGTCATTCTCATAGAGCGTCCTGATGTGCGGGATCCTATACCGCCTCTGCGCCAGTCTCTCCACGCCGAACCCGAATGCGAATCCACTCACGCGATCCGGGTCGTACCCGCCCGCTATCAGCACATTCGGATGGACCAGCCCTGACCCCCCGATCTCGACCCACCCGCTCTCCTTGCAGAAGCGACACCCCCGCGCCTCACAGAATTCGCAGTTCACCGAGAAATCGGCGCTCGGCTCTGTGAAAGGAAAGAAGTCGGGCCGGAAGCGAATGCGCGTCTTCGGCCCCAGGTACTCCCTGAGAAATGTGGCCAGGGTCCCCTTCAGGTCCGCGAAAGTGATGCCCTCGTCTACCAGCAGCCCTTCGAGTTGATGGAAGATATCGTTGTGCGTCGGCGTCACGCTCTCTCGTCGGTACGTGCGCCCGGGCACTACTACCCGGGTCGGCGCCGGGGTGCACCGGCAAAGAGAGAGCACCTCGTCGGCCGGG